>Ga0256827_10001462_pt1 | contig 15113 bp, 14 predicted proteins | sample CV84metaG_FD_185977 | JGI IMG/M metagenome (GOLD analysis project Ga0256827, IMG submission 185977) | Hydrothermal vent microbial communities from East Pacific Rise, Pacific Ocean - CV84 | ecosystem: Environmental > Aquatic > Marine > Hydrothermal vents | place: Pacific Ocean: East Pacific Rise... | reverse complement strand
CACTCATGTCTCCTTTAAAAATATTAATAAGCTGTGGAAGTTCATTTATTTTTGTTTTCCTTAAAAAACTACCAAATGGTAAAACTCTTGGATCTCCTTTTACGGTGATTGTACCTGTTCCTATATTTGGACTATCTTTAAGCATAGTGGCAAATTTAAGTAAACCAAACATCTCACCACCCTTCCCTATACGTTGCTGAATAAAGAATATCTCTCCCTCACCAGTAAACTTTAAAATTATCATAATTGGTACTAACATAGGTGCTAATATCAGTAACCCTAAAGTCGAAAAGAGAATATCAAAAAATCGTTGCATGGAATCCATCCTTATTTAATTATTTTCAATAAAATATATTAATATAAATCAATATAAATATACATTTGTTACATTTGTTACATTTTACTATCTAAATATTTTCCTGTTTCTTTATGTCCAAAATCAGGAATCATTTTAAAGAATATTTTAACAATTTCTTCTTTTGTCCATGCTTTATTCTTTTTAAAATTATCAATTCTTTCTGTAAAATAATTTAATTTTTCTTCATCAAAAAATGCTTCGTTTTTTATCACCCCAAGATTTTCAAATCGTTCCATATCTAAAATCTCATTCTCAGTAAAGAACTCTTCAAAATCTTTTTCACCTGTAGTATCACTTTCAAAAAAGAAACAAGGCCATTTTCCTTCACTAGGAAGAGTTTTAGCCAATTCTCTTGCCTCTTCTTCTGTTTTACATAGATAAGGTTCATAACCAATATTTTTTAAATACTTAACTGCAATATCTGAAAAAGTAATCAAATGAAGTTTGTCACTAAGTTTTGGAAAAAATATATCACGATTCTCACCTAACAAACAAGACATTAGACAGAGTTGACCAGACTCTTTAGGGGTAACAAAGTATCGGCGTACATCTGAAGGAGCAGAAAGAGGCTGTTGCTTTTGAATACGCTGATTAAATCCATGAAGCAAAGAGCCATCAGAGAAAGCCACATTAGCAAATCGTGCTGTTGAAATAGGCATTTCTAAACTACGTCTCATTAGAAACATCTCCATAATTCTTTTAGAAGCTCCCATCATATTTACTGGATTAGCTGCTTTATCAGTGGAAACACAAAAGTACTTTTTAGTACCATTTTCAAAAGATTGACCTATAGTTTTATCTGTATTTTCTATATTTACTTCAATCATACGCATCAATGTAAAAGGGTCTTTTTCACTACGAACATGTTTAAGTGCCGAGAGATTTAAAACATAATCATATTTTCCATCTGCTTTAATAAAAGCATCATACTCAATGCTTCCAATATCTAGTGCAAATGTTGCAAATTCCCCATCAATATATCCCAAAGAGCTTCGTATATCTCTAACCAACTCAACCATATTATTTTCACTTATATCTACAACATGAAGTTTAAGAGGATTTCTTTTAAATATCTCTTTAGTGACAGCTTGACCAATACTTCCTGCTCCACCTATTACCAAAAAAGATGAGCCAGAAACTATCTCACTCAGTTCTTTTTCATGTGTTCTTATATCATCCTCAAAAAGTTCAGATTCTCTTCCAATTAGTTTTAACATATTCATATTATTTCTCCATTATTTTAATTAAACTATCACAAACCAAATCTACTTCATCTAAAGTCATGGTAGGATAGAGAGGTAGAGTCAACTCTCTAGTAGCTATCTTTTCTGCTATAGGAGCAGAGTTTAGACCAATATCTTTAAATGCCGTAAAATCTTTAAAAGCAGGATAGTGAATAGAAGACTGAATACCCTCTTCTTTTAATTTTCCTATTAACGCTACTCTATCTATCTTCTCATTCAATAAAATTGGAAAAATATGATATACAGATTGAATATTTTTTAAATTTAAAAAAGGTATAGAAATATTTTTACACTCTTTTAATCTTTCAACATATCTCTCTACTAATTCTTTTCTCTGTGTATTTGCATGAGAAAGTTTATCTAGTTGTATTAAACCCAATGCAGAACGCATCTCATCTATACGGTAGTTTAAACCTGTTTGAGCTACATCATAAGTAATAGCTCTACCTTTATGTCTATCAAGTGTTAAAGCTGTCATTCCGTGACTTCTAAAATATTTTGCTTGTTGTGCAAGTTCTGTATCTGTAGTCGTAAGCATCCCACCCTCTCCAACAGAAAGGTTTTTATTGGTAAAGAAACTAAAACATCCATATTTCCCAAATGTTCCAACAGATTTTCCTTTATATTTTGCTCCAGGTGCATGAGCACAATCTTCAATAAGAGCAATATTGTTCTCTTGACAAAGTTCTACTATCTCATCCATTTGACAAGGATACCCAGCAAAATGTACAGCAATAATTGCTTTCGTTTTTGGAGTAATTTGCTTTTTAATTGTTTGTGCTGATATATTCCAATCATCAAAACTATCACAATCTGCTAAAATAGGTGTTGCCCCTACCATACGAACCACATTTATATCTGCCACAAAAGTTAAAGCTGGGATAATGACTTCATCTCTCTCTTGAATTCCCAAAGCCAAAAGTGACATATGTAGTGCTGCTGTTGCACTAGAAACTGCTGTACAATCAACATCATCATGAGCTTTAGAGAAAAATGATTCAAACTCTTTTGTCTTTTCCCCCATAGTTATCCAACCACTATCAACCACATCTTTTACTGCTTTGGTTTCTCTTTCATTGTAATTTAATTTGAATAATTGTACTTTCCACATAGTTTATCCTTCTATTTTATCTATATATTTTTTAGCTAATTTTTCATAAGTAAAATGTTCTAACACATACTTTTTACCATTAGCTCCAATCTCTTTTCTCTTGTCGTTAGAGATATTATAGAGATTTAAAATAGCATCTTTAATAGCTGTACTATTATCTGATTCTATACTAATCCCACATTTTGCTAAATCTACTATATTTGATTTACCAGAATCTATTGAATATATTATAGGCTTACCACTATACATATAATCAAAAAGTTTATTTGGAGAAACTCCATATTTAAATAGATTTTCTTTTTTTAAGCCAATATAACAAGCATCAAATTTCGATAACATACTTTGGACTTGTTGCTTTTTTATAGGTTCTATAAATAAAATGTTTGTTAATCCTTTATATTTCTTTACAAGATTATTTTTTTCTTTACCTTCTCCAACAATTACAAATAGAATATTTTTATTTTCAATTAATAGTTTAGCAGCTTCTAAAAAATTATCTAAAGAGTTGGCTATACCTATTGTGCCTGTATAGCCAACTATAAATTTATCTTCTGGTAATTGAGTCTCTACCTCTGCTGGTAAAGGTTCAATTTGAGCCATCTCATCTAAAGATATACCATTATTTACCCATATGAAATCTTTTTCTATATCTAAATCATTTTTAAGATGTTCATCATAGTTTTGCAAACTTGAAACAATATAATCAGCTTTTGTTACTGCAAATTTTTCACACCAACTCATTATTTTTACAAGAGGATGATTTGGTGAAATACTACCAAGCTCGATAATAGATAAGGGCCATATATCTTTTATTTCATAGATAAATTTAGCTTTAAATCTTTTTGCTAATCTATATGCAGGAACTGCTAAAAAAGGTGCCATAGGAGAGGCAATTATAATATCGGGTTTCTGCATCTTTGTTAATGGAAGAAATAAAAGCTTACTAGCAAAGGTAAACCATTTTAAGACTCTTTTTTTATTTGTTGACTCTCCATAATTAGGTACTTTTATCCAAATATAATTTATACCATCAATATCTTCAAAAGTGTAAGTACCTTTAATCTCTGGTAATTTTTTGAAAAGGTGCATATATGAAGCTGTAATGATATAGACTTTATGCCCCTGTTTTATAAACTCTTTTGCAAAGTAGTAATTACGAAATTCCATACCATGATGACTGCTTCCTGCATAGTCATTAATAAACCAAATTGTTTTACTCATAGGAGAAAAGCTCTTTTATTATTTTTTTACTAGCTGTCCCTGCACCATAAAGGTTCATACTAAACTCGTTATTAAATTTAAAATTCTTATAAAGGTCTAAGATTTTCTCCTTATTTGCACCAGCAAGAACATTAAATTTATTCTCTATAAGTTCTATCCATTCTGTTTCATCTCGTAAGGTGATACATGGTTTTTCAAAAAAGAATGCCTCTTTTTGAAGTCCCCCACTATCAGTCATAATCAGTTTTGCATTTTTTATAAGCCCTACCATCTCCAAGTAACCTATAGGGTCTATAATAGTACAGTTCACTTCTAAGCCATTTTTTTCAAGTATTGCTTTTGTTCTAGGATGTAGAGGAAGCACTATTTGTATCTCTTTTGCTATTTCGTTTAATGCAGAAACAATAGCTGTTAAACGTTCTATATCATCTGTATTTTCTGCTCTATGAATGGTAGATAAAATATACTCATCATTTAATTTTATATTTGATTCAACAGCCAAATTTTTATAAAAAATAGCTCCATCTTGCATAACATCACCATTTTTTACTACTTTAATATCTAGGTCATTATAACCTTCAGATTTTAAATTCTCTACAGCACTTTCAGTTGGACAAAAAAGTATATTGCTTATCCTATCGGTTAGTATCCTATTTACCTCTTCTGGCATTTTCATGTTAAAACTTCTAAGTCCTGCCTCTACATGAGCAACTTTTATATGAAGTTTACTTGCTGCCAATGCCCCAGCTATAGTAGAGTTAGTATCTCCATAGACCATCACCCAATCTGGTTTTTCTTTTAGCAAAACTTCTTCTATTCTTTCCAGCATCTGTCCTGTCATAGCACCATGACCAAGACCATTAATATCAAGATTGTAGTTAGGCTTTGGTATCTTCATCTCATCAAAAAATATATTACTCATATTTGCATCAAAATGCTGTCCTGTATGAACAATAATCTCTTCTATATTAGCATATTTTGCTATCTCTCTACTTACTGTTCCTGCTTTTATAAACTGTGGTCTTGCCCCTAGTATTGTTAGTATTTTCATTTGTTTAAAACTCCTTTATATATATCAATCATTTGCTTAACATTATTTTTCCAATTATAAAGTTTATTCACTCTATCTCTTCCATTATTCCCCATCCTTTTGCTAAGTCTTTTATCAAGTATGAGTTTTTTTATTGCTTTTGCTGTATCTTCTGGGTCTCTTGGATTTACCACTATACCCGTAACGCCATTATCAACTACTTCAGGAAGTCCTCCAACATTTGAAACTATAACTGGTTTAGCACAAGAAGATGCTTCAATAATAGCTACTCCAAAACTTTCACTATTAGATACTGATACTGATACTGATAACATATTGTGATACTTAGGTACATCTAAAAAAGCAACATTACCAGTAAATGTAGTTTTATCTTCAATATTTAATTCTTGTGTTAATTTTTTTAAACTATATTCTAGGCTTCCCCCACCAACTATCAAAAGTTTAAGAGGTAGTTTTTTATATTTATCACTAATAATCTTAAAAGCTCGTATTAAATACTCTATACCATATTTTTCTTCAAGAGTTTTTACAGTTCCTATAACTATATCATCTTTTTTAAACAGCTTTTCTTTTGTATAAGTAGGCTTAAACTGTTGCATATCTATTCCAAACGGAGTAACTTCTATATCTTTATCTGTATATAATTTTGTCTCTTGTTCCATTATATAAGAGGTTGATAGTATTTTATCAGCCTTTTTTAGATTATATTTTAAAATAGTCTTATGAATAAAAGATTTTTTAGGAAAACTAAATACATCACTGCCCCAAACAGATAAAATAAATGGATGAAAACCACTTAAAGTACCAAGTAATCCATAGCTTGTAGCATAATGAGCATGAATAATATCTGGTCTAAATTCTTTTATAATTTGTTTTACTTTTGGTAGTGCTTTTAGGTATTTAAATTTACTAAAAGAGCCCTCATTCCTTATAATATCTTGATTTAAAATTTCAATTTTTATATTTTTTATATTTTTATAATCATCTACTGTTAAATTTCCTAAACCAAATACGATTATATCTATATTATTTTTTGCTAATGCCTTTACCCATTTAATAGTATGAACTGAATTAGGGTTTGACAAAAATAGTATTTTCATTTTTACATCCTTCTATATTTAACTGATAATAGTACAATTACTATAAAAGGAAATAATACTAAAACTAAGCCTACTGGCCAAACAAATGAATAAAATCCTGATGCAATATAAAAATGTGAAAAATATACTCCATATAATGGAACAAATATTATTGAGGTAAATAATGAATGTTTTGAAGATTCTAAAAAAGCATAATAAATAGCTACTATAATACCAGAAAGAAAGACACCAATATATCCAAATAATGCGAAAGCTTCACCAACTGCAAAGGAAGATAATGCACCAGATAGTTCAGCAGACTCTGGAACATAATAATCAATTAAAAAAGCATATGGTGATTGAAAACTAGTACCTAAAACATTTGCCCACAAATTAGATACACCAGCGTAACCCATAATATCATGTGATACAAAATATTCAATAGCCATAATAGAACCGACACATTGAGTTGTCGACCTATGAATTAAAATATCTATTAAGTATTGATTATCAAGTATTTTATCTTGATAAACAAGAGTATACATCATCGCTACCAAGAATATTGCAAGAAAAGGTATTGCTAGAACAAGTTTTTTATTTAATTTATTTCCTGTATATATATAAACTCCGACTAATCCCATAAAATAAAAGAAAATTACAGATTTTTCAAAAAAGAAAATTGAAGCCAATATCCCTAAAATAATCATTATAATTAAAATCTGTTTTTGATAGTATCTATATAAATATTTTTTTAAATATAGATAATATAATAAATAACTAGTCATAGGAATCCAATTCTGTATAACAGTTTTATTAAATTGGAGAAATGAGTCACCATGCTCTAAATGATGCCTTAAAAAATTAAGTTCAGTTAGATTATATTTTAATAGTCCGATAATCCCTGCAGAGTAATTTATAGAAACCAAAATAAAATATATGATTAATAATATACTAAAAGTATTAGTCATTTGTATTACCTTTTTTATATTTACATTAATATTTATATTTTTAATGGACTTTTTAAAACTAACATTTAAAATTTTAAATGAGATTAAAAACATAAACATAAAAACAAAAGCATGTATGGCTGCTTGTGAAATAACATAATTTGAATGAATCTGTTTTAATATATAGTGTATTTTATAGTTATTATCATATATATAGTATATATACGGAATTAATGTTAGAAGTAAATAATCTCTAAAAAAAGTTACTTGTGCAATATTTGGGTGAACAAATATTGAAGGTTTTTTATAATATAAAAAATAATAGAGAAGAAATGATAAAAAAACAACTATTAAAATAGTGATCATTGTAAATTACCCAATAATTTTTCTTTTTTACTATTTAATAAATCACTCCTAAGAAAAGAAATATCTTTATCAGAAAAGTTACTTTCAAAAAAACCATTAAAAAATTCAGTAAAAGCATTTTCAGTATCAAAATAATTTAAAATAGGTTTTTTACATAATATATAATCAAAAACTTTTGTTCCAAAGTCATAGCTAGGATCTCTGATTACACTTATAGCTACATCACTATCTATAATCAATTTATACAATTGGACTCTATCAACTCTATCAATATAATCATATTTGATATTTGAATAAATTTGCTTTTGAATATAATCAATTATCCATTTGTTTTCTTTAAAATCTGCACCAACAACTTTTAAAATAATATTTTTATTTTTATACTTTTTTTCTATTTTATCTATTATTAAAATAACTTTTTCTTTACCATATTCTGAAAACTTTCCTGCACATATAAATGTAATTATATTATTAGGTTTATTATCAGACAATAATTTATTAACAATATTTTGATCTTCTTTTGAATATCCATTAGGAACTAACAGCACCTCTTTATTGGAAATATTTTGAAGATAGTCTTGAAGCCCTGGTGTACAGGTAATGGTTAAAGTTGATACTTTAATAGCTAGTTTTTCTATAAATTTTGCAAAATAATATTTTTTCTTATTGGGTTTACTTGTACCTCCATATCCACTTTTCATAGCAATAGACCATCCATCTCTGATATCTAAGATTGTATTAATTTTTGGTAAAAATAATAAACTCCAATTACGAAAAGATGGCATTGTTATTAAAATATTTTTATAACTATTTTTATATATAAATATAACTAATCTTACTAGTTCTATCAAATTTTTAGGAGTTTTTATCAGTTTAGTCTCTACACCATTAATCATAAAAAAATTATTATAAGCAAGTGTTCTTTCCACTACAGGACTTCCTTTTGTTAAAAAATCTGGCGATAGAATTAGAACTTTTTTTTGTTTTTGCAATATTTTACTCATCTATTTATAACTCCCTGTGATATTTTTTTTAAAAGTAAAAAATATAATAAATAGTATATACCTACTAAATAATTGATAGCATATAATAATTCTTCAAATAATAAGCTTTTAATATAGCTTAAATAAAAAACAAATATATATAAAAATAGTAGTCCAAACTGAAAAAAGAGATCTATTTTTATTTTTTCAAAAACTATAGCAATTAAAGTGATAGGTGCAACTATAAATCTTACTGCAAATAAAGGCATAATAATTTGAGCATATTTTCCAGCAATTCTCCACTCTTCACCAAATACAAAAGCAAATAAATCTTCAACTAGAAAAAAAAGAATTCCAAAAGAAGGTACTGTAATCAAAAATAGTTTTTTTACTGTGGAGTTAAAAGAATTAATAGCCTTACCAGTTAATTGTTTTTCTTTTGTAGATTCTTGAAAAAGAACCTGTCCAATAGAACTTCCTATCAAACTCAAAGGAATACTCAAAAGTTTTTGTGTTAAACTATAAAATCCCAAAGTTTTTATATTATAGACAGATGATACAAATATATTAATTAAATTAAGAGAAAGTGTATTTGCCAAAAATGCCCACATAGAAAATTTTGGAAAATCTTTATACCTTTTTCCTTGTGCAATAATCTTAATTCTACTAATTTTTGAAAAAAGATTTAATCTTTTTATATTAAAAAAAAGTTTAGTATTTGAAACTACTTGTGAGGTTAATTGTCCACTCACAAGACCAAATACTCCTGCTTTTAAAAATCCAAAGCTAAGCTGAACAATTGCCATAGCAATAGACTTTGCTACATTTGCCTTTGCTAAATCTTTATATAGTTTTTTACGGTTGTTAAAATAATTAAGAAGATTAAAACATCCCATCAAAAATACACTAACTGGTACTAGATAAAGCCAAGAAGATATATCATCATTATTTAGCAAACTCAAAAGACTATCATTAAAAATCAACACTACTAACAAAAGAGTGAAACTCAATACGACATTTATAATAAACCCAAGTGCCAAGATATTTATAGCATCTTCATCTTTTTTAGGAAGCATTATTGCTAGTTCATATCTACCGTTTGCAATACTACCAAATATAGAAGCAATTGCTATAAATAGTGCAAAAAGTCCAAAATCTTCAGGACTATAAAGTCTAGTTAATATAGGACTTATTGCTATAGGAATAGCTTGTGCTATGGTCGTTCCTGTCATAAGAGTTAAAACATTACGAGTAAATTCAGATTTTGGTTTTAGTTTATTTGTCATATTTAAATTTTACTAGCTATATATTCAATTTCTTTATCTGTTAAATAAGGATTCATAGGTAAAGACATTATCTCATTAGAAACTACTTCAGAAATAGGGAAATCACCTTTTGTGTAACCAAGATATTTAAAAGCTTCTTGAATATGTAATGGCATAGGATAATGAACAGCTGTTGGGATGCCTTGCTCTTTTAATTTAGATTGAACATCATCTCTATTTTTTACTCGAACAGAATATTGAGCCCATGCAGAGGTGGCTCTTTTGTCCACAAAAGGTAAAACTAAATCTTTGTTTTGTAAAGCTTCTGTATATTTACTAGCAACCTCTTGACGTAGAGCCAAATCTTTTTCATAGTGTTTTAATTTTACATCTACAATAGCACACTGAATGGTGTCCATACGTCCACCCATACCAATATACTGATGATGATAACGTTTTGACTGACCATGTACTCTTAGCGACTTCATTTTAGTAGCTAATTCATCACTGTTAGTAAATACAGCTCCTCCATCACCAAAACACCCAAGTGGTTTTGCAGGGAAAAAACTTGTAGTTGAAATATCACCTAAGTTTGAATCTGTTTTTCCATTAAAAGTACTTCCAAAACTTTGAGCTCCATCGACAATTACTTTTAGGTTATGCTTTTTAGCAATAGCTTCAATAGCATCCATATCGGCAGGTTGACCATAAAGACTAACTGGTATAATGGCTTTGGTTTTAGAGGTAATTTTTTCTTCTATTTTAGAGGGGTCTATATTATATGTTCTCTCATCTATATCTACAAATACTGGTTTAGCTTTTAAAAATGCTATTGTTTCTGCTGTAGCTATAAAAGTAAATGGTGTTGTGATAATCTCATCATCAGGTTGGATGTCAAGAGCCATCATGGCTAGAAGGAGGGCATCTGTTCCACTTGAACAGGTTATAGCATGTTTTGCACCTGTAAAGGTTTGAAGGTTAGTTTCTAAATCTTTCACTTCATTACCCATAATATAGTTTGATTTATCGAGTACCTTATGAATCGCTTGGTCTAGTTCCTCTTTATAGAGTTGATATTGGTATTGTAGTTTGGCAAAATCTATTTTCATCTTATTTTCTTTCTACTTTTAAGTTATTATCTATTAGTTGATAGTTGGCAAACTCATCTTCTGCTTTATTCTTCACAAAAGCTAAAGTATTACCACTTATACCTACCCAACCAATCTGTTTGGCAGGAACACCCACCATTAAAGCGTAAGGTTTGACATCTTTGTTAATAACAGCTCCTGAACCAATGAGTGCATACTCTCCAATAGTTATCCCACAAATAATAGTCGCATTGGCTCCAATGGAGCATCCTTTTTTTAGAAGTGTTTTTTTAAACTCTTCTTTTCGTTGAATAAAAGCTCGTGGATTAATAACATTGGTAAAAACCATAGATGGTCCAAGAAAAACATCATCTTCTACTTCTACCCCCTCATAGACTGAGACATTGTTTTGTACTTTGACACCTGAACCCATGTTAACTTTTGGTCCAACTACACAGTTTTGTCCAAAAGAGCAGTTGTTACCAATGGTTGTATGAGAGAGTATATGAGAAAAATGCCAAATTTTTGTACCTTCTCCAATAGTTACAATATCATCAACTATAGCCGTTTCATGAGAAAAATAATTAGACATTAACCGATAACCTTTTTACAAAAAGGATGATAGTTCCCATTTAATCCAATAGCATCAAGGTTTCTAATAGTAGAAACTGTAGAGATAGAGCCATATGCCTCATCTAGTCCAAAACCATTACCTTTTAAAATCTCTTCATAGCTTCGTGTATGTAAGTCTGTAAATCCACCAGAGAACTCTATTTCATCTCCATCTACAGTAATACTTCTGTATGTTCTTTGTCCAGCATCTCTTATCTCTTTTGGAATATAGTCATAGTTGACAGAGAGAAACCAGCGTACATTTGCATTTTTTAGTTTGAATGAACCAGCATTACAGTCAGGAGTTTTTACATGTACTACATTCTCTTCTACATCTCCAAAAATCCAAGTTAACATATCATAGAAGTGTACTCCAATATTTGAAGCGATTCCTCCAGATTTGGCTTGGTCACCTTTCCATGATACAAAATACCATTTACCTCTTGAAGTTAGATATGTCAAATCAATATCATACATTTTATTTGGATTCTCTTCTAGCTCTTTGGCTACTTTTTCTTTGAGGGCAATAATTGAAGGGTGAAGTCTAAGTTGTAAAATGTTGTAAACTTTTTGACCCGTTTCTTCTTCTATAATTTTTAATTGGTCTATATTCCAAGGGTTTAAAACTAATGGTTTTTCACAAATAACATCTGCTCCAGATTTTAGTCCAAATCTTATATGTGAATCATGTAAGTAGTTTGGTGAACAGATAGACATGTAGTCTATCTTTTTACCTGTATCTCTTCGCCACTTATCTACAAATCGGTCAAAACGTTCAAATTCTGTAAAAAAGTCTGCTTGAGGAAAATTACTATCCATAATTCCAATTCCATCGTAAGGGTCTAAAGCAGCTACGAGGTCGTTACCTGTCTCTTTAATTGCTTTCATGTGTCTTGGTGCAATATATCCAGATGCTCCAATTAGTGCAAAGTTTTTCATTCTATAATCTCCCATCGCTATTTTTCATGATTGACTTAATATCAAAAACAACTTTGTCGTTATTTGATTTTAAATCTAATTGTTTATACTCATTATGAGCAACAGCTAAAACGATAGCATCATAACTCTCTAAATTTGGTTCTTTTTTAAGAGTTAAAGCATATTCTCTTTCAACTTCTTCATTATCAGCCCAGTAGTCACTCACTTCAACATTACAACCAAACTCTTGGAGTTCTTTAATGACATCAATAACTCTAGAGTTTCTAATATCGGGACAGTTCTCTTTAAAAGTGATTCCTAATACAAGAACTTTTGAGCCTTCTATTTTATGACCTTTTTTAATCATGAGTTTAATCACTTGGTTTGCAACATAGATTCCCATGTTGTCGTTAAGTCTTCTTCCTGCTAGGATAATCTCTGGATTGTACCCTACCTCTTGGGCTTTATGGGTTAGGTAGTAAGGGTCAACACCAATACAGTGACCACCAACAAGTCCTGGTCTAAATGGTAAGAAGTTCCATTTTGTTCCTGCTGCTTCAAGTACTGCATTGGTATCTATATTTAATCTATTAAAGATCATTGAGAGTTCATTAACAAAAGCAATATTAATATCTCTTTGTGAGTTCTCTATTACTTTTGCTGCTTCTGCTACTTTAATGGTTGGAGCTAAGTGAGTCCCTGCTGTAATGATACTTGCATAGAGTTCATTTACTTTTTGACCAATCTCTGGTGTACTTCCTGCTGTTACTTTTAAGATTTTTGTAACGGTATGCTCTTTGTCTCCTGGGTTAATTCGTTCAGGTGAGTAACCACAGTAGAAATCTTCATTAAACTTTAATCCTGATACTTTTTCTAGAATTGGAACACAATCCTCTTCGGTTGCTCCAGGGTATACGGTTGATTCATAGATAACAATATCATCTTTTTTAAGAACTTTACCAATAGACTCAGAGGCTTTTAAGAGAGGAGTTAAGTCTGGTTTCTTATGTTTATCTATAGGTGTTGGAACAGTAACAATGTAGATGTTACAATCTTTTATCTCTTCTAATAGATTTGTAAATTCCATTTTATTGGCAATGGCTTCGTTTACTTGTTCTGTTGAGAGTTCTAGGGTTCTATCTACTCCTGAACGTAGTTCATCTATCCTCCATTGTGCAATGTCAAAACCTACTACTTCATATTTTGATGAAAATGCATGTGCAAGTGGTAATCCTACGTAGCCTAAGCCTATTACTGCTATTTTTTGATTCATTTTTTCTTCCTTTAATATATTTTATATACCTTGTTATAGACTTATTACCCCACTCTAAGGTATGTATTGTCATACTTTAATAATTATTTCATCTTACCAATATTTGCATTGGTGTGACGAATATCTCCAGCTCTAAAATCTCTATAAATTGAGGTTTTTATCTCTAACTCTAGTAAATTTTCTTTCGTATCTTTTGCAATAGAATAGATGACTAGAGATTATTTAATAACTTTTTGATTAAGTTTTAATAGTATTTCTGCAAGATTTGAACCAATAAATCTAACTACACCTGTAATTAACCATATTTTTTGATTATTTACTAACTTTTGTTTTGTATCTATATATCGCATGACTAATATCTAAATTCCTCTCCTATTTAAAATAACAATAATAGTTTTCCATACTGTCCTAGTCTCTAACCATAAACTCCAATTTTTAATATAATATAAATCATACATTAATTTTTGTTTTGTATCTTCACTATTTACCCCATAAGGATAATTTACTTGTGCCCAACCTGTAATACCTGGCTTTACAAGATGTCTTTCATGATAGTATGGAATCTCTTTTTCATAATTTTCTACTAAAATATTCCACTCTGCTCTAGGTCCAATAAGATGCATTTCACCTTTAAAAATATTAATTAATTGAGGAATCTCATCAATACGTGTTTTTCTCATAATATTACCCCAAGGGAAAATTCTGCTATCATCTTCTCTTGTATAAGGGTCATGATGCGAATTTTCATGCATCGACCTAAATTTATAACAAGTAAATATTTCACCATTTATACCAACTCTATCTTGCTTAAAAAATATAGAACCTGGAGACTCTTTTTTTATTTTATAAACTGAATAAAGTATAAATGGAGATGTTAAAACCAATAATATTATAGCAAAAATATAATCAATCATAACTTTTAAGATTTTTTCAAATTTACCAAAAGGTTTAATTTCTTCCAAGAAACTAATGTCTCTCAATTCTGCTGGAATATAACATTTTTTTAAATATTGAGACATAAAACTTTTAATAGTTAAATACTCTATATTTTTTTCTTCTCTTTTTGAAAGATAAACTAAAAGTGTATTTGGAACCGAAGCTTTTGTATTAAGAACAATTAATGCTCCTTCTTTCTTTTTAGAGAAAGAAGAAAGTTGAGCAATAACATTTTTTGTATCTTCTTCTCTATATTTTATAAATAAAAAAGAATTAAACTTTTTTTCAAGAGTCCTCAACTCTAACTCTGTAAAAGTATGCTGTTCACCCAAAATAATTAAACTCTTATTATTCAAAATTTAAAAAGTTCCTTTCTTTATACTAAAATCAAGTATATAATATATCACATTATATTTTGTTTAAAATTGTTTTATTGACTTATTAATTTATATTTTATCATTTATCTTTAGATATTGACTTTAAAAATCACAATCTTCTATAAGATTATTTTAATATACCCATCAGGATTATTTCTCTGCCATCTCCATCCATCTTCACACATTTCGTCAATACCTTTTTTTGCTTTCCAACCTAAAATTTCTTTTGCATACGAAGGGTCAGCAAAACAACTAGCGATATCTCCTGGGCGTCTTGGAGCTAT
>Ga0256827_10001461_pt1 | contig 15115 bp, 14 predicted proteins | sample CV84metaG_FD_185977 | JGI IMG/M metagenome (GOLD analysis project Ga0256827, IMG submission 185977) | Hydrothermal vent microbial communities from East Pacific Rise, Pacific Ocean - CV84 | ecosystem: Environmental > Aquatic > Marine > Hydrothermal vents | place: Pacific Ocean: East Pacific Rise... | reverse complement strand
GATTCATCTTATTGGCATTGTACCATTGAGAAGTTTCAGGCGCCCAAATTATTAAGGACTAGCTTGGAGCTTTTTTTCTGCACAAAAAATTTAAAACGTATGTCAAAAATTTACTTTAGTATTTTATTTTTACTAATCAGCAATTACATTATTGCTCAATCAGTTATAGGTATAATCCTAAACGAAAAAGGCGAACCTCTTCCTGGGGCAAATATTATAGATCGCAGTCAAAACGCCTACACCATCAGTCATAAAGATGGTAATTTCAAACTCCAAATTGATACCGCTATATCGAGTAACATTCAGGTGAGTTATTTAGGGTTCAAATTACAAGTAATCCCTTACTCTACTCTTGGAAATAAAGATGTAAACCTGGGTAAAATTCAAATGCAAGTGGCACTCTTCGAAACAGAGGAAGTTAGCGTAGTTGCTAACCGTACTCCTCAGTTGGTCATGAGTATTCCTGCTGATATCTCGGTAGTTTCACAACAACAAATGCAGCTAATTGCTTCCGATAAAATTGACCAAAATCTAAAATTTACTTCTGGTGTTTTTGTGGATCGTGCCTTCGGAATTTTTGGAAAATCAATTGTGGGCTTACGCTCTGTGGTAAGTCGTGAACCTGGCCGACAACTCACTTTGGTAGATGGTGTTCCCATAAACTCAGCCGATGGAGGAGGAACAAATTGGAACCGATTGATTGAATCTGATTTTGAAAGAATTGAGGTTTTGAAAGGCCCTGGAGCTACTATTTATGGGAATAATGCCATGGGCGGAGCCATTAATTTGGTTCTTAAACGCCCCATAAGTAATAAGGTGGAAGTGACAACACGCGCCAATTATTCAACTTATAACACCCTACAAGCCGATTTTAGCATTATGCAAAAATTGAGCGATAAAGAAAGCTCATTCTATTATACTTTGGCTGCAAAAGGATTGAAAAGTGATGGTTACATCACAGTTCCCGATTCGTTACGCGATGAAACAGACACTGCCCTTTTTCTTAAAGAATATGGTGCAAATGCTCGTTTTGGTTATATGTTCGACCCCAAATCGCATATCGAGATGGAGTATAATTATTACGACGAATACCGTGGTCAAGGAACTAAAGTGCTTTTAGAAGATGGAGCCGTTTCAAAATATAAAACTCATTTTGCGAAGTTAAATTACAGCAACACCGTTGGGAAGTTGAAAATGGATTTCAATCTTTTTTACCAAATTGAGCATTATGGTCGCGATATTGAGAAAATGAAAAAAGGGAATTATACTCATATTATTGTAAACTCAGACCGAAGCGATTATGGAGCCTTAGCAATGTTTCATTACGATGCTAAGAATCATCAACTAAGTTTCGGTGGCGATTTTCGCTCTGGTGAAGTTTATGGAGTAGATGAATATCAAACGAGTACTGATAAGGTTATCAATAATGGCAAGCTCGACGTAATTAATTTTTCCCTCAGCGACGAATGGCAAGTACTTCCAAAATTCAAAGCTATCATCGGCTTAAATTACGCTTATGGACATTTTCATAATGGCGCATTTCTATTGGAAGACCCTACTAAAGCTACCGATTTTATGCTTCCTAATAGTGGCAAACTTGAAAATAAAACATGGGGTGGATTGAGTCCACGCGTGGCACTACAATACGACTTCAATAAAAACATGAATATTTACGGAATCTATTCGAGAGGCTTTAGAGCTCCATCGCTTGATGATATCACTCGATTTGGATTTATCCGCCTTGGTTATAAAGAAGCAAACCCCAATTTGAAACCCGAAACCTTAGACAATATCGAAGCAGGGTTTCGAATACAAGGTAAAAAGTGGGCTTTGCAAACCAATGTCTATTTCTCTCAAGGAAATGATTTTATGAATTATGTAGCCACAGGTGATAGTTTGTTTGGCGGAAGAAAGTTAGTTTATAAAAAGGAAAATGTAACTACGGTTTACCTTTACGGAGCCGAAGTAAATGCCGATTATGCCATTAATAAAAACTGGCGATTGAATACCAATTATACTTTCAATGGCTCTGAGATTGAGAAATTCGACGAACGACAAGAGTTGGAAGGAATGAAGTTAGCCTATGTGCCACAAGACATGGCTAATCTGTCGGTTTCATATCTGTATAAAAAGTTTAAAAGTAGCTTAAATATCCATTATCAAGGCAAAATGTTTTTGAATGAGTTCAACACTTTTATTGTGGACCCATTATTCTCATTGGATGCTTCGCTTACTTATGAGTTTTATAAAAAACTATCTTTACGTTTAAGCGGGCAAAATCTATTGAATGAGCAACATATGGCAAGTTCTGATCAAGTTTCACTTGGACGATATCTATCGGTGGGATTGCAGTATGGCTTATAATAAATGTCAAGAGCTTCATAGAAACATCTATTTTGTATAATAATACTCTTGAGATTTATCTTTATTCCCTTACTCCTATAATTTCATAATTCACTCCTCCTCCTAATCCACCCAAACCTGAAATCGAAAATTTAATAGTGTCAATACTATTAAATGAACCCCATGAATCGTAATGATAACCCCACTTATAATACAAATGACCATCTGGATATATACCTGATGTAATTTTATTTCCAGGTATGAATTCTATTGTTATTTTATTATTTGGATTAACATTATTATCATTACCATAAGAACATAAGTCATTGTCACTGTCAATTAATTTATAGGGCCTTACCATTCCATGATAGTAAATCGTTTCATAAGCCCAAGGTTTGTCTAATATCCAAGTTGCTTTTTTTGATACAAAATAAAAACTTCCAAAAAATTTAAATCTGTAATCCTCAATTTGTAATTTAAAACCATCAACACCCGCTTCACCATCGTTATCATATGCAATTACTTTGATGTCTTGCTTGCCAGAATAACTACTACATACAATATTCCAATTATACTGATAGGGTTTCGTATAGTCAACAAATACAACAGTGTTATTTATAATAAAACTAACTCTATCGATTTCTCCATCAACATCATTGGCATCAACAATAATGGCAAGTACTGTATCCTTATTAACACCCTCAATTTCCATTGGCTGTAAAATATTAACACTCGGCGGCAAATTCTTGTTACATGACAGTTGAATCGCTATAATGAAGCTAGTCGCTACTAATAAAAACAAATTTATTTTCATGATTTTATTGGATTTATATGCTAACGCAAATATAATCAATTCAAAACCTAATTCAAAATAAACATGTTGTATAAGTTTGTTTACATATTAAGCATCTAAAAAAGCTAATTAAAAGAAATCCTCTTATTTCTCTACTAATCTTCAGATTCACCTAATGCCTTTTCATTATCTTTGCCCATCAAATTTGAAAAAGAAATATGTCAAAACCACTTATATTAGTTACCAACGATGATGGAATTTCAGCTCCTGGAATTCGTAAATTAATCAGTCTGATGCGCAAAATTGGTCAAGTGGTAGTTGTAGCTCCTGAAGGACCGCAATCTGCCATGGGACATGCTATTACCATTAAAGACCCTTTGATTTATAATGAAATCGAAATTACAGATGATTATAAGGAATACAGCTTGAATGGCACACCTGTAGATTGTGTTAAGTTTGGTATTCATCGCTTGATGGACCGCAAGCCCGACTTGGTAGTTTCTGGAATAAATCATGGTTCGAATGCCTCCATAAATATTATTTATAGTGGCACTATGGGTGCAGCACTTGAAGGTAGTATGGGCGGAATTCCAAGTATTGGTTTCTCCATTCTCGATTACGATCATAATGCTGATTTTAGCATAAGTGAAGACTATATTTTACGAATAGCCCAACAAGTAATCGATGAAGGTTTGGAAGAAGGAATTGCGCTAAACGTCAACTTCCCGAAAATTGTAAACGGCAATTTGTATAAAGGAATTCGTATTTGCCGACAGGCGAAAGCTTACTGGAAAGAAGATTTTGCGGAGCGCACTGATCCTCGAAATGGTAAGCCCTATTTTTGGCTTACAGGGACTTTTACGGTAAACGAAAACCATGAACATACCGATGAGTGGGCCTTGGAAAACTATTTTGTTTCGGTGGTTCCTGTTCAGTTTGACTTCACAGCACATCAACAAATTAACAAACTCAAAAATTGGGAAAAAGATGTTTAGTTTTTTGAAAAAAAATTCTGTTTTTTTAGGCATTGCAGCAGGGCTTATCAGTCCAATTATTTTCTATTTTACGCTCTCATTTTTAGTTGAAATTTTAAGCCTTAAACTCACTTGGGGCATACAATTGGTCCAAGAAAAAAACATTGAGTTGGTAAGTATATTTGCCAACCTATTTATTATGTATTCTTATTTGCAAAAGAAAGAATACGAACGAACAGGAAGAGGTGTATTAGTAAGTACCTTTGCATTGGCACTTATTCACTTTTATTTGCATTACCGCTATTTATTAATGAATTAATAGCGAAAGCGTTTTAACTTATGAAATACTTCATCATAGCTGGAGAGCCTTCAGGAGATTTACATGGCTCAAATCTTATCAATTCCTTAAAAGAGGAAGATAATGAAGCTCAATTCCAGTATTGGGGTGGAGATAAAATGCAAGCAGCAGCAGGCAATAAACCTCTGAAACATATTAACGAACTTGCTTTTATGGGCTTCTTGGAGGTGGTTCAAAATATCGTTACTATTTTCCAAAACTTTAAGATTTGCAAACAGCAAATTACTGAATTCAAGCCCGATGTTCTTATTCTAATCGATTACCCAGGCTTCAATCTTAAGATGGCTAAATATGCTCGTAAAAATGGATTAAAAGTCTATTATTATATTTCACCCAAAGTATGGGCTTGGAAGCAAAAACGAGTTTATACCATCAAAGAGAATGTGGATCGCATGTTTTGCATTCTTCCTTTCGAAACTGACTTTTATGAGCGCTTCGACGTGGCAGTGGACTATATTGGCAACCCTTTGATGGATGCCATCGAAAAACATCAGAATGAATTTGCTTCCAAGATTGCCGAAAATCAAGATCAACCTATTATTGCTCTTCTTCCAGGAAGTCGTAAACAAGAGATTCATTATATATTGCCAAAAATGCTACAGATGGTTAAGGAATTTCCAAATCATCAATTTGTATTGGCAGCAACAAATAATTTACCTAAAGAGCTTTACTCCGAGCTGCTCGATGGTATTGATATTAAAATTGAATACGATAAAACCTATGAAGTTTTAAGTAAAGCCGAAGCTGCACTTGTTACTTCAGGCACAGCTACACTTGAAACGGCGCTACTTAATATCCCTCAAGTGGTTTGTTATGTTGCCAATCCCGTTTCCTACAATATTGCAAAACGATTGGTGAATATCAAATTTATTTCATTGGTAAATTTAATAATGGATCGTGAAATTGTTAGAGAATTAATTCAGCACGACATGAGTGTAGAGCAAGTAAAACTGGAGCTTTCAAGCATTATCGAAGGAGGCGAAAAGCGTCGTCAAATGCTCAATGATTATGCAGTAATGCAAAAAATGGTAGGAGGTGCAGGTGCTTCTTCGCGTGCAGCCAAACTTATGGTAAAATATTTGAAAAATAGCTAAAATGAAATCCTTTATATCCCTTCTGTCTCTATTTATACTTTTCTCTTTCTCAGCTTCAGCAGTGAAGTTAGACATCAGCATTTACAATAGTCTTGAGAAGAATGAGATTATTTTCACCTCTCTTACGGGAAAATATCAAGTTGCTAACGAACATGGGCAATTTGATGAACTTATCAAAGGCGAAAAGATTCGAGTTGAAATTTATAATGATAGCTTGCTAAGTTATTTTAAAAATGACAAGCTAATTGGTCAGTTTTATGAAATTTCGCTAAACGGCAAGGGCTTCATGAAAGCTTTTTCTGTAGAAATTAGTCATAGCCCAGCCAAAATTCGAGATTATGATGATGACTTAATCATTCGAGTGCACAATAAAAAAATGCAATTAATAAACCGTGTTGATATCGAGAATTATACTTCAGGGGTGGTACAATCTGAGGCTTTGGGAAGCAGCAAAGATTTGCAGTTTTTCTTTGTTCAAGCCATTACCTGTCGTACTTATGCTTTGGTTAATTACCTTAAGCACACCGACGAAGGTTTTAACCTTTGCGACGAAGTTCATTGCCAATATTATAGCAGCAGATGTCATAATGCTGATATCGCAAGAGCCACAGCACGCACCAGCGGCGACGTAATAGTGGATGAAGATAATCGTATGATTTCAGCAGCTTTTCATTCCAATTGTGGGGGGCAAACTGTAAATTCAGAGGATGTATGGACCATTCCAACATCTTACTTAAAATCGGTTAAAGATAGTTTTTGTGTGCATAAATCAAATGCTCAATGGCGATACGCCATGCAAAAAGATGATTGGCTAACTTTTTTGAAAAACCAATATAATTATCCAGTTGAAAATCCCAAGATGCGAATTAAAGCTTACACTTTTAAGCAAGAGGACCGCAAAGTATTATTTGTAAATGACATTCCTTTGAAAGATATCAGACGCGATTTGCATTTACGTTCGAGTTTTTTCTCTCTCGAGAGTAAAAAAGACTCGGTGGTCTTTCATGGCCAGGGTTATGGTCATGGAGTTGGGCTCTGTCAGCAAGGCGCCATTGAAATGGCAAATCAAGGAATGAATTATGTTGATATCATTAAGTTTTATTACGCCAATACAAGCATCATTCATTACTCCGAATTACGCTACGATTTTATGCCCTAAAAAAAGAGCAGGCTAAATAACCTGCTCTCATATTTGAAATTATTGCTCTATTAATGCGCCAATACAAATTTAATTGGAACATTCATCCTAACCCTCACAGGTCTTCCTCTTTGTTCTCCTGGCGACCACTTAGGCATCTTTTTCACAATCTTTAGTGATTCTTCATCACAGCCACTTCCAATTCCTCTAAGCAACTTAACTCCGGAAACACTTCCATCCTTTTCCACAACAAAAGTGATGTAAACCGTGCCCTGAACAGAACCTTCTTTGGCCATTTCGGGATATTTAATCTGAGATAAATACTTTAACAAGGCTTGTTCTCCTCCAGGAAATGAAGGTTGGTCCTCCACTGGAACAAAAATTACGGGTTCAAAATCTCCATCATCATCATCGCCCTCATCCAATATAGGTTCATCAATGATATCATCTTCACCAGTTTCAACAGTAAAGTCAAAATCAGGAATATCAGGAGTTTTATCAATCACCACTTCAATTTTCATGGCAACTACTTTTGGTGGTTTTATCTTTTCAGGAGCTTTGGTCTGAATAATCATTACATCATCCTCCACACTCATAAAATTTACACTATCCATTTCGCTATACTTATCGTAGCTTTTATACTCGAAGGACATCCATACGAATCCTAAAGTTACGATTAGTCCCAATAATAAGAAGGTTCCTCGACTCTTCTCCAAATTGGCTCTTTTACTTTTCTTAATTTCCATAACACATTTTTTAAAGATTAATACTAAATATTGAAGCACTTCTTTTAGTGTTTTTTGGGCAAAGCGGTTCCTCTGAAAGGAAAAACTCATTTCACGCAAACACTTATAATCATTGGCCAAATAGAAAGTTGTGCAGTTCGATTCAGCTTATTTCACAAACTGTGCCAAAAAACAAAAAGATCAATATTCAATAATCAGAAGTATGGTTTATGAGCAGTCTAAAAACACTTCAATTTCCCACTTCATTAAACATCAATAATGCTTTTTGGTCATCTCCATTTTTTATATATCTTTGCACTCCTTTTTAAGAGAGGATAAATTAATATTTATATAAACAATTATTATTATGAAAACTGTATCTATGAGCGGTTCTCGTCGTGAGAACGTAGGGAAAAAGGATGCTAAAAAAATGCGTAATGCAGGCTTAATTCCTTCTGTAATCTATGGTGGTAAAGAACAACACCATGTTGCTATTTCAGTAAAAGATTTTAAGGAATTAGTATTTAGTCCTGAAATTGCATTTGTAAAAATTGACGTTGAAGGAACAGAATACAATGCTATTCTACAAGACATTCAATTTCACGCAGTAACTGACAATATTATGCATGCTGATTTTCTTGAATTAGTTGAGGGAAAACAAATTGTAATGGGTGTACCTGTTAAAACTACAGGAACATCTCCTGGTATTTTAGCTGGTGGTAAACTTCAAACTAAGTTACGTAAACTTAAGGTAAAAGCACTTCCTGCTGATATTCCTGAAACAATTACTCTTGATATCTCTAAATTAAATATTGGAAATAGCATCAAAGTAAAAGAAGTTGAGGTTGAAAAAGCCAATCTTTTAGACGCACCAAATGCGGTTGTTGTTGCTGTTAAGGTAACTCGTGCTGCAGTATCTGCAAGTATGGGAGTTGATGAAGGTGAAGAAGGTGGCGCTGAAGGCGAAGCAGCTACTGAAGAAGCTACTGAAGAATAAACCCTTCTTAATAATACTTAAAAGGTGTATCGATAAATTCGTTTACACCTTTTTTTATTTTTAAAAAGACTAATTTTGATTTTCAATTTACTCTTGGTCTTATAAATGCCAAGAAAATTGATAACAACAATTCAAAACAGATAAGCAATGAAATATTTAATTATTGGGTTGGGCAATGTAGGTGCAGAATATGAACACACTCGTCATAATATCGGTTTTGATGTTATGGATCGTCTCTCCAAAGAGCTTAAAGGAGCGTTTAAGATTGAACGTCACGCTTACCGTTCGGAAGTAAAATTTAAGGGACGAAAACTAATAATACTCAAGCCTACTACCTTTATGAATTTGAGTGGAAAAGCAGTGAAATATTGGATGACAACAGAAAAGATAAATGCCGATCATATTCTCGTTATCCTTGACGATTTAGCCATTCCTTTGGGCAAGCTTCGGATGAAACTAAAAGGAGGTGATGGTAATCATAATGGTTTAACAAGCATCATTGAAAACCTTGGCCATAGTAATTTTCCTCGCTTACGATTTGGAATTGGAAATGACTTTCGAAGAGGCTATCAAAGTGACTTTGTTCTTGGAAAATGGACAAAAGATGAAGAAATAATAATTGATGAGCGTATTGACCTTGCCATCGAGTTTGTGAAAGGATTTGTAAGCATTGGTGCTCAACGCACCATGACAGCTTTAAACAATAAATAAGCAAATTTTCAGGCATAAAAAAAGAGCTGCAATTAATTGCAGCTCTTTTTTTAGCTATATTTTTTTCTCTATCCTGCTAAAACAAATCGAACAGGCATATTAAACTGTACACGTACAGAACGCCCTCTTTGCTTACCAGGTTTCCAACTTGGCATTCTTTTAATAACACGAACCGCCTCTTCGTCACAGCCTCCGCCAATTCCACGAAGCACCTTAACACTTGTGATGCGTCCATCTTTTTCAACTACAAAAGTTACGTAAACAGTTCCCTGTATTCCACTTTCCTTAGCCATTTCAGGATATTTAATATTTTCTTGAAGATATTTAATACGAGCTTTATCTCCACCAGGATAACCAGGTTGATCCTCTACAAAAACAAAGATTTCGTCTTCTTTTTCTTCTTCTTCTACTTCTTCTTGAATTACGGCTTCCTCAATTTCCTCATCATCATCAGTCTCCGCATCAATCTCAATATCATCCACTTCAACATCATCCTCTACAATTTCGATAACTGTAGTTTGCTGTGGTGGTGGTGGTGGTGGTGGTGGCTCATTACGCTGCGTCTGAAGAATTAAATCTTCTTCTTCATCAAGCATTGTATTTTGCATAATTACAACCTCTTCTCTATCATAAGTTTTGTGATCAAAAGCGAACCAAACCAAAGATAAAGTAATCACCAATCCAATGAGGATATAAGTTGTACGATTCTTTTCTAAGCTTGCTCTATCCGTTTTCTTTATTTCCATAATGCTCTGTGATTTACAACATCCTTACTATTATAAATATTAAGGAGGCTAAAATACTAATAATATTTTAATTAACGATACTTAATCCTTTGCCCTTTGTGAAGCTTATAAAACAGCAATAAACCTAATAGCACTCCTACAACATCTGCTATGGCATCATATAAATTTCCATTTCGTCCACTTATTACAAAATATTGCAATAGTTCGGTACTAATGGCATAAACAACACCATAAATAGCAGCAAATATAAAGGACAACTTCAAACGTCCACTCGTCCTATATACACCCCATGCACTAAGAAAGGATAAGGGAGCAAACATTGCAAGATGAACAATCTTATCAGGCGACATCATTTCCCATATTCCATGTGGCTTAGGAATATAATTTCCTGGTACAGCAATTATTACAAAAATAATCGATGTCCAAACCACAAAGGGTATATAGAATTTTGAAAGCATAAAAAAAAAGGCACTCAAATTTGAGTGCCTCAGATTATTCTTTTTTTAGCTTACCAAACTCTTATATGCAGCAGCATCTAAAAGGTTATCAAGCTCTGAAGCATCACTCATATTCACTTTGATTATCCAACCTTCTCCATAAGGATCTGAATTGATAGTCTCAGGAGCATCTTCTAATGCTTCGTTAAACTCAACGATGGTACCCGATACAGGCATAAACATGTCTGAAACTGTTTTTACAGCTTCAATAGATCCAAACGTATCTTCACGTTCAAGCTCTTCGTCTACAGTTTCCACCTCAACAAAAACAACATCGCCTAATTCTGAACTTGCAAAATCAGTAATTCCAATTGTTACTACATCACCTTCAACTTTAACCCATTCGTGGTCTTTAGTATACTTTAATTCTTCAGGTATATTCATAATTTCCTATGTTTTATATTGAGTGCCAAAATTAATTGTTTTTGCGATACTAACAACATAATGCTACACTCTTTTTCTTAAATATTATTAAAATTAATAATCGATAATTATCCTACTAACAACTTAAAACCAATGCCATGCACATTGATAATTTGAATGCGGCTATCCAACTTCAAATATTTGCGCAACTTAGTAATATACACATCCATGCTTCGTGCATTGAAATAACTATCGTCCTTCCAAATACGATTCAAAGCAATTCTACGATCCAACACTTCATTCACATTTTCACAAAGAAGTTTCAATAAATCAGCTTCCTTTGATGTCAATTTCTGAACCGTTCCTTTATGATTTAATCGTTGATGGTTATATTCAAAAACAAAATCACCAATTTCGTAATCTGTTTTTTCTACTTTCTCATCATACACATTATGAATACGACGCACTATTGCATTAATACGTGCAAGCAACAACTCCATATTAAATGGTTTGGTAATATAGTCGTCACCACCCATTGCAAATCCTTTTAGCTTATCTTCTTCAAGCGACTTGGCGGTAAGAAAAATAATTGGAATCGCTTTATCCGTTTTACGAACATTCTCAGCAAGTGTAAAACCATCCATAACTGGCATCATTACATCTAAAACCAAGATTTGATATCCCGTGTTTTTATGAAAGCCTAAAAGAGCCTCTTCACCATTCACAAACAAATCAACATCAAAACCTTTGGCCTCAAGGTAAGTCTTAAGGATTTTCCCCAGATTTGCATCATCTTCTGCTAATAATACTTTAATTTTCTCCATAATTTATCAATTTCAACATTGTATTCTTTCATTATCATAAGGTAACCTCAACTCAAAGGTTGTCCCTTTTTGCAATTGGCTTTCGAGGTTTATAATTCCTCCATGTTTATCAACAATTGCTTTCACATAACTCAACCCAAGACCAAAACCCTTGGTATTATGCACATTACCTGTTGGAACACGATAAAGCTTATCAAATATTTTTTTCTGATTTGCTTTCGAAATACCAATTCCATTATCCTTTACATATATCTTAAAGCAGTCACCATCTTTGTCTGTCCCCACCTCTATTAAAGGATTATCAAAAGTATATTTATTTGCGTTATCAAGCAAATTATAAATCAAATTGCTAAGGTGCAATCGGTCGGCTTTAATTACAAAGCGCTCTGCATGTAAAGAAAACGACAGTTTACCCCCTTTTTGGGCAATCTGTATTTCAATATTTTTTACCACATCTTGTATTACATCATGCACATTTACCCATTCTTGATTTAGTTTAAGTTGCCCTTTATCAATCAGGGCGGTTTGCAATATTTTCTCAGCCATTCCTCCAAGCCTTTTGTTTTCTTCCGCAATAATTGGAATATAAGCATTATACAGCTCAATTGTTTTCGTCATATCCTTATCGGTCAACGCTTGACAAGCAAGTGATATGGTTGAAATAGGCGTTTTAAACTCATGCGTCATATTATTGATAAAGTCATTCTTCAGGTCAGATAATTTCGCTTGACGAATAATGGTCGTAAGGGAATACCAAAAAAGAAAAATCACACTTAATACAAGCAATATCGATATTAATAATCCCATTCCTTGCTCACGCAATAAGAATTGACGTTCGTTAGGAAAGTGTACCATCAAATAGGCATGTTGCACTTTATTATTGGAATGTAAAGGGAAAGCATAGGCTTTATTCAGAAACTCTACTTTCTTTATTCCTGGGACTCCATAAAGAAGATGATTGTTGGACTCATTAAAAATATTAAATCGGTAATTGATGTATATATTATGCAATTTCAATGAATTATCAATCAAAGAGTCAATCTTTATATAAGTCCATGCAGGATTATCAAAAAGCGGATTGTCAAAAACTCCTCGTGGAGTGAAGGCCGTAAGTACTTGTTTTGAGAAAGTATACTTCTTCTTTTTAAATACAAATTGAGTCGTAGCACTACCTCCCTTTAATACGATTTCTTCGCGAGGAATCAATGGGCGCTGCCCCAACATGGTAAGTACGCTATTTTTAGTGGCAAGCTTTTCGAGCCCTTCAATATCTTCAAGGACATCTGTAAAGATTCGCTGAATGCTTTCATTGAATGCAGCCTCTTTAATTTGCATTGCCGATCGCAACCAAAAAAGCTGCATCACAACAAGGCCAATCATTACGATGCCCATTCCTACACTTATAAAAATAATTCTCCGTCGATCCATTACAGCTACAAATATAATTTTATTATTGACAAACACAGCATTCTTGAGAAGAACAAACTCTCTTTAACACTTTTTAAGCTTTGTTTAATTCTGTTAACATTTCAGGAAGCCCCACTGACTTATCTTTGCAGCAGTTCTTTTAACAAGAAATAATCCTACCTTTATTATTTAGGAAACACCATACAGTTAATCATTGATTTGTTATAGTTCCTGTGCAGTTTTTATAACAAGATTAACACCCATGATCTAAGAGCAACCTCCCAAAGTTGCTCTTTTTTCTTTTTAAATGCTTTTCTATTTCTGCTTATGAATTTCGATGCTCGATTGCAACATCGTGTCCAACAACACTATTTTTGGATTCACATTACGCCCAATATGAAAGTCCGCCTCCGATAATATTTTATAAAGCGCCTCCGCATTATTCTGATTCACAAAGCGAGAGAACTTACTTACAAAATCATATTCTTCATTTGCCGAACGCACCATCGATTTATTTCCAATATCATAAAGCATACACATTCTTGTAACACGCATTCCGTATTGTAACAACTGCTTAATCTTTTCACGCCCCAAGCTGTTAATCTCATTCGACTTTTCGCGCATCTTAACAAAATTGTTTTGATAGGCAAAAAGCATCATCTCTCGGAAATGAGTAAAGAAGATATTATCTCTTTCGTTACTATTTATTTGCTTAAACACATTGGAGAATACTCCATCCGATAGATGAATAATTTCTTCCATTCGTTTGGGCTCAAGACGGAAATTCTGCTCCAAATAATTGCGAATCAAATCATCGCTATGCGGTGTAAATTTCAATAATTGCACTCGCGAAAGAATGGTTTTAAGCATTTGATCGTGGTTCTCCGAAATTAGAATAAAAAGTGTTTTATTCGGCGGTTCTTCCAAAATCTTTAACAGTTTTGGCGCAGCTGCATGAAACAGCTTTTCTACCATCCAAATAATAACCACCTTATACTCCGACTCATAAGAACGAAGGCCTAAAGTTTTAATAATATTATTGGCATCGTCCACTCCTATTCTACCCTGCTTATTTTCGATGCCTATTTTCTCATACCATTCGTTTAGGTTGAGGTAATAATTGCTATCGATAAGTGCTTCGCGCCATTCGGGCAAAAACATATTACTTACCGGTTTGCTTGTAAAGCGCTTGGTAGTGGCAACAGGGAATACAAAATGTAAATCAGGATGCACCAGTTTTTGATATTTCACGCAAGATGCACATTGTCCACAAGAGTCGGCAACAAGTTCCGATTCAGGGCCATAATGCTGTTTGTTTTCACAAGAAATAAACTGGGCATAGGCAATGGCCATAGCGAGTTTTTCGGTTCCACGCACACCCAAAAACAATTGCGCATGACTCACACGATTGTTTAGCACCGTGTTTATCAAACGATTTTTTAGCTCCTGATGTCCTATGATATCTCTGAATAGCATGGGGTAAAAATACGGCTTTTTGGTTTAGTGAAACTTCGGAGACAAAAAAAAGATTTCCCGCAGATTATCGTAAAAATCTTCATACTCGCCATGCTCGTATGTTTGTTTCCCGCAGATTTCGCAGATGTTCGCAGATACACTTCTGCGTTTATCTGCGGGAACTATTTAGTGTGCCTGCAACCAGTTATCCCCTGCATTAATATCCACCACAATAGGAACATCCAATTCCATGGCCGATTTCATTCGCTCAACAACAAGCTCGCGAACCTCGGTTTCCTCTTCCTTAAAGCAGTCAAAAATCAATTCATCATGCACCTGCAAAATCATCTTGGTTTTTAGCTCTCGTTTTTCCAATTCCTCCTGAATGCTAATCATGGCAATCTTAATCATATCTGCCGACGAACCTTGTATCGGCGCATTCACCGCATTGCGTTCCGCAAAACTTCGCACCATGCCATTGTCCGAACGAATATCACGCAAATAACGACGACGCTTCATAATGGTTTCCACATAGGAATGCTCTTTGGCAAATTCTATTTGCGATTCCATATAATCCTTAATGGCTGGATATTGCTCAAAATAATTGGCAATCATTTGTGCCGCCTCTTTACGTGGAATATTCAAGTTTTCAGATAAACCGAAAGCGGATATTCCGTAAATAATTCCAAA
>Ga0256827_10001459_pt1 | contig 15116 bp, 13 predicted proteins | sample CV84metaG_FD_185977 | JGI IMG/M metagenome (GOLD analysis project Ga0256827, IMG submission 185977) | Hydrothermal vent microbial communities from East Pacific Rise, Pacific Ocean - CV84 | ecosystem: Environmental > Aquatic > Marine > Hydrothermal vents | place: Pacific Ocean: East Pacific Rise... | reverse complement strand
CATACTCATAAACCCACCCAATCCCCGTAGCATCGGGTCCCATCTTGACCTGTGCCGATTTGGGAAAAGAGGGCAAAAGCTCGTTTATCTTCTCTGCCACCCTATCATGAGAGAAGTAAATATCATGCCCTTCCTCAAAAATCACATAAACTAAAGCGTTCTCAAACGAACTAAAAGCCCGAACTGTCTTAGCCCCTGCTACCGACATCAAGGCATTGGTAAGTGGATAGATAATCTGGTCTTCTATGAGCTGTGGAGATTGACCTTTCCACTTGACCGAGACTATGATTTGAGGTGGAGTTAGGTCAGGCAGGGCATCAAGAGGGGTGTTTTTGATAGCCCAAAGTGAGCCAAGAAGTAGTAAAATAGTGGTAGCAATAATTAAAAATCTGTTTTTCCATGAGAAGTTTATGAGGGATTCTATCATTTTGGGACTCCTGAATATTACAAAACCCCGTAGGTTCGATTTTATCGAACAAAAGATATGAATGGTGTAAAATGTTCGATGAAATCGAACCTACAGCTATCAAATATTTTTAGGTTTATTGGTAGTTTAGCTGTTTTTTTGTGTAGGGGGTGTGGAGACAGCAATAACAATAAATATCATAAGATTTTTACTAAACTTTAAAAAAGAAATAGTTGCTCTATATCAGGATATTTACCAACAAAATAATTCCAAAGATACCAAAGCTCTGCAACAATTACAATAGAGGTAATGCTAAAAAATTCAAAATTATAATTTTTTTTAGGAGCTTTTGAAAGCTTTTTCTTTAACGGTACAGCATCTGCATGCCCATGATTTGGTAAAGCACCTATTTTTTCTAAAATAAGATGTTCTACCATCTCTTCTGCTATATGATGATTTTCAAGTTCTAATTTATCAATTTTTCCCATAAAAGCAACCTTTTAAAATAATTTATAGTAAAGTATAACATATCAGACTTATTTTAATCCATCGTTTTTTATTGTTTTTTTGCTTTCATAGCAAAAATGCTTGGTATTGTTAAAAGTTTAATTGAATTATGAATATATTTAAAAGAGAAAAAGAGAGAAATTCTATATGACATAATGTCCTATAGAATTTAGAAATTGGGCTACAAACTAGTTACAACCACAACCTGTACCACATGAACCACCACCGTGTTCAGCTGTACCACCAACAATACCAGACTCTATTTCATCTGCTGTTGCTTCTTTTACAGAAAGAACCTTTACTGCAAACATTAAATCTTTACCTGCTAATGGGTGGTTAAAATCAATAGTTACCTCTGATTCTGTAAATGACTTAACGGTTACTTGTGTTGTTTGACCATCTTCACTTTGACCATAAAGAGTAAGACCTTCTTTAAGCTCTACACCTTCAAATTGCTCTTTTGGAAGAGTTTGAATTGCTTCATTATTGTATTCACCATACGCTTCTGTAGCAGGAACCATAATGTCTCCACTCTCATCGGCTTTCATACCACACAGAGCATTTTCAAGACCAGGAATAATCTGACCTTTACCCATAATAAATTCTAAAGCTTCTCCAGAACCTTTATTACTATCTACAACATCTGTTGTTCCAGCTTCTTTTACTTCGTACTCAATACCTACAACACAGTTTTCATTTGTAATTGTCATAGAATCTCCTATATTAATTTTCAACATGATAGCGAAGCAAGCTTATTTGTCACTTATTCACTTTATATTAAATTCTTTTTTTGGCAATAGAAGCCGATTTTGTATTGGGATAATTGTCAATCACATATTGATAAAACCCTTGTGCTTGATCTTTCTCTCCACTTTTAGCTAAAGAGATGGCTGTATGAAGATAGAGTACAGCCATGTACGAAGCTTGATCGTATAAAGAGGCACTCTGTTTATAATACGCAATAGCATCTTTATAATTTTGTGTGTAATATGACGATTCGCCTAAATAATAGTTGGTTGAAGCAGGCTTATACTTTGCAGATAATGCTTGTAAGAAATGCTCTTTAGCTGCAAAATAACTGCCTCTTGAAAAAAGATTAACACCTTGTCTATAGGTGTCTGCAGAGTTACCTTGAATCGAAGCAGTATTACTGTTCCGAGAGGAACCACTCGTAGTTACTTGTGGTCTACTTCCTGCCAATACTTTTTTTAATTCATCTCTTGAAACATAAGTATTATTAATATTATCAATCATCTGTCCCAGTTCCAATAGAAGAGAATAGGTTTGATTTGTATCTTCTTGTACAGGTTCTGGTCGATTTGTAACCATAGTCAACTGTTCTTTTAAAACGAGTATCTCTTTATTTTGACCTTCAATAACTGTAGTAAGCCCTTCAATTTTTCGTTGTTGCTCTTTTACGGTATTATAAAGCATTTGAAGTGTCTTTTTATTTTCCAACACTGCCTGCTCTGTCTTGGTCAAACCATAAGGGTTTGCACTGTCCATATCCCCTGCTCCGTATACTGATGGTTCATAAGCATACAAGAGAGAAGAGACTCCTATAAATCCATATAAAATAATTTTTTTCATCTCTATATCCTACTCTATTTACGGTGCGATTTTAAACTCAACACGTCTATTTTTAGCATAACAGGATGCTGAAGCATTATCCAGACATTCAGGAGAACTCTCTCCCATACTAATCATAAGAATATTATCAGATTTAAGTCCCTTCGCAACAAGTGCATCTTTAGTTGCTTTAGCACGTCGTAAACCTAAAGCATAATTGTATTCATCACTCCCCGAAGCGTCACAATGACCTTCAACTTTTAATTTTGAACCTGCATTAACTCTGGCTCGTAACGCATTTGCATTACTATAAATTGTAGGTATTTTATCCGAGGTAATGTCGTATTGGTCAACAGCAAAGTAGATGTTTTCTACACCTGAACCTGCATATCCACCATTACTTGCACCGAATGTTCCATCCGTATAAGTTCCATTATTATTTCCATAATTTCCCGAACCATAGGGGTCAACATTGTTCGATGAACCATAGCCATAAGAGTCCGTATTTGCATTATTACCATAAACTTCCGTTCCATTGCCATAGATTCCTGCATTTGCACCATCTTGACCCTCTGTAGTAATGCTCTTCTTATCTGCACAACCATTTATCATTAAGGTTGCCATTGTGATAAGTAATACTATATTTTTTTTCATTATTGCCCTTTATAAATTTTACCAATCTATTGATTGAATCTTTCCACTTTGCATCTTAAATAATGCACTCTGCTTGGTTGCTAGGTTCATATATCCTATCAAATTTCTTCCACCATTCTTCTTAATATAAAGGATTACTTTTCCATCTGTTGAAAAGCGTGGTAATCTATTTTTACCTGAGCTGGTCAATGGTCGAACATAGGAACTGTTCGCTGAACCCAAATAAATATTCGTAGAACCACCCTCTCGAACCGAGTATAAAAGATACTGCCCCGATGCATCACAAGAGCTGTTATCATTACCATAATGTGCTGCACGAGAAACAGAACGTGAACCAATAGATTTGGTATAGATGTTGGCACGCCCTATTCTATCCGAAACGAATGCTATTCTGCTCTCATCTCCTAAATATTTTCCATTGACATCAATACCTCTAAACGTTGTTAAACGTTTTTTAGAGCCATTTCGTATATTGTATTCATAAATATCGGGTTGCCCATTGGGTGCCATCGTTAATAGTATTTTACTACCATCGGCACTTACATCAGAAGCCACCAACATACCTTGAGAGGAGATAACTCTTTGTCGTTTCCCTGTACTCATACTTACTTTATAGAGTGTAGGTAAGGTATCATTGTATGATGTGTAATAAAAAGCACTCTGATTCACATTTGCCCATTTTGGAAAAAGATTTAATCCTCCTCGAACCAAAAGAGAAGAGAAGCTCAAGGTATAATCGGCAATCCATATTTCACTTTTTCCAGATGATGTGTATTTTGAAAAGAGGATATTCCGTCTCATCCATGAGATGTCTTCATAACCCAATGCCTTATTAATACCTACGATTGCGTTGTGTGCTAAAAAGGGATAACGTGCTGAAACGTTAACGGAGTAATCATTTTGAAACATTACTGTAGAATCAGCTGTACGTACCAGTTTTACTTTTAATTGTGTTCCACTTCGTGCATAAGCGTATTTCAATAAGTATTCTCTATCATGCAATTCAACAGGAAGTAAAGCATCATCAAAAGGGACTCGTCTCAACTGTGTATCGACTACAAAATGTCCACTCATTTTTAAATCGGTCAATAACAACTTAAACAATTTAGAATGATTGGCACTGCTCCCCGCAGAACTTGTATCTTCTAGTAGTGAAAGTGTTGCTTTTGACTCCACATCTTTTTCAATGCTCAGTACTGCATCAAATGAGTAAAGATTAAGTGTTAATAAGAAAAATAGTATGTATCTCAATAGGTATCCTTTATTTTTGAATCTGTTTTATAAGTATCGCATACTATTGTATTATAATTGTGCTAAAAAACTTAATTTTTTAAACAAAAGTAAAATTTATCTTACCGTAAAGTCTACTCGAATGGAATATGGCGAAGACTTAGAGTGCCTACCCAACTGTCTCATCCTATTAAGTCGGTCTAGAAACTGACTCAATGAACGTTTCATATCAGCATCCCCTCCACTTAGTATTCGATACGAAAACTTACCACTGCTGTAAATCGTCAATGCTAAAGAGACGTGTTTCCCTTTATGAGCCGAACCTGCATTCCAATTATTCATATGACGTTTTACTTTTGCAACATAAGCATTTTGAATACCTCTATCACGATTAGCATTTGAAACGCGACCACTCTGATGGGTACTTTTAATTCTATCCGACATTGTAGAATTATGCTTGATATGACTTGGAGCTTTTGGCACAACGACAGGACGTTTAACGGGCTTTGGCTCTCGCTTCACTGGTCGCTTACTAACATCTTTTGTTTTGACAGAAGAGAATAAATCTTTTGCTGTTTTTTTAGGAACAGGTTTTTTAGGAACAGGTTTTGGTCGCACAACTTTTTTTGGCACTATTTTTTTAGGAACAGGTTTTGGTCGTACAACTTTTTTTGGTACTATTTTTTTAGGAACAGGTTTTGGGCGTACAACTTTTTTTGGCACTATTTTTTTAGGAACAGGTTTTGGTCGCACAACTTTTTTTGGCACTATTTTTTTAGGAACGTATTTTGGTCGTACAACTTTTTTTGGCACTATTTTTTTAGGAACAGGTTTTGGTCGCACAACTTTTTTTGGCACATGCTTAGGTCGTTTTTTTATATGAACAGGAGGAACAATAACAGGTGTAGGCTTATTGGGTGTAGAGACCTTTGAACTTTTATTAAAAACCGTCTTATCTGAATTAACAAGAGTAACCGTTACTCTATTTGAATTTTTTTCTACATAGTTCTTGGCTTTTGTTTTATGAATATTATAAAAATAGAGAACCAAGAAAATAAGCCCCAAGTAGATACCCAAAGCTGCAAGACCAGAAAACAATTTCCCTTTATTCATTTTATACTACCTTTGTTATTAAAAAAACATTCTACTACTAATTTGTGTAGAAAAAACTGCCTCTTACTGTGTAAGCAATGAAACTTTTGTAAATCCACTTTGCTTAACCACTTTTAATAAAAAGATAACATGTTCGTATGAAATCTCTTTATCTGCATTAATAAAAACCACTTGTTTTTTATCCATATCGCCTGTTTTTAATCTAAATGCGTCAGGAAAAGAGTCTATTGTAAACGTAGAGTCTTTATAGTGTATGCTTAAATCTTTGGTTATCCGAACCGTTAATGCCTTAGAATCAGAAACAGCTGCCTTTTGAGAACCATCAGGCAAGTTAATCTTCTCTTCATAATGCATAACAGGGATGGTAATCATAAAAATAGCCATAAGAACCAACATCACATCAATAAGTGGAGTAATATTTAAATCAGGAGCTTCATCCCACTCATACATATTACGCCCTTTGAGAGAGAATTAACTCTGCTTGGCTGTCAAGTAATACATTGAGTTCATATGCTTTTCGTTTTAAAATCAGATGAAAACTGTATGCAAAGGTAGCCACGGCAATACCTGCGGCTGTTGCAACCAATGCCTCGGAAATAGCAGGAGCTACAATAGCGATAGATGTACCACTTTGTGTTCCCAATTTAGAAAACGTTTCTAAAATTGCAACAACTGTACCAAACAGACCAATAAAGGGAGAAGTAGAAGCAATAATAGAAAGTGCTGTTAATCCTGCTGTTGCTGATTTAACGGCTTCATTTTTACCTACAGCAAATATAGCTGAATTAGGAATCAATACTTTTGAAAGATATGGAAAAAGAAGTGATTTTTGGTCAACGCTCTTAGCACGACCCATATAGAGTTTTCGCAAAGACCTCTCTTCTGTAATAATTTTACTTTTTAAAGAAAAATAACGATAGATGTAAATCCACAATACCAAGAAGAGATAGATAGACAATAGCCCCAAAACAAAAATAGTAATAGCCGAACTTTTATCTAAATATGCAAATAAACTGTCAAACAATCCCATATTTATTGCCTTTTTTTTAATTAAAAAGATAGTAGCATATTTGAACTATTGATGGGCTTAGGAAAAATCAACACTTTAGAACAACACTCCTTCATCTCTTTAAATTTCTTATAAAATTCATCTAATGGCTTCAGCCTCATAAAAATGAGGCTAAAGCTACGATTGCAAGGTATCTATTTAAAATAATTTTTCAATAGAAGCTGTAAAAACCAAATTTATTTCTATAGTTTTTAGTTTAAGTGTGTATAGTTTACTGTCACAGCATCTTGATCTTTGATTGTTGATGTAGTATCAAAAATAATAGAGTTACTATTTGCGACATATGTCCAACCTGAATTAACAACCACTCCATTAATTAATACCTCTATAGTATTAACATCACAAGGAGTTTGTGATAATTTGATTTTAGAAGAAACACCTCCTGCATTTTTAGCAATTTTTGTCATCAATATATCATAGTTTGCTACATTAATATCAGCTACTATTCCACCTGTAACTTTTGCCAATCGGTATGCTAAATTACTATTATTTTGAAGATTTGTGGGAATAACAACACTTACTTTAATGTTATTTTGAACAAAATAAGATTGATTAATATCAGGTACTCCACCTATATCAGCAAGGGTGCTATGAGCTATTTCATCAGAAATATAAACAATACTTAATTTGGAATTTCCTCTAATGCTTATATCTGCATTACTAAGATAGCCATAAGCTTTTAAAAACCCAACTTCATCTCCACCATAAGTACCTAAAAGTAATTGAGAAGCGAGTTTAGGAATATCATTAATACTAGGATTATCAATATGCTTATTTAAATAATCTCTATGTCTCTCTGTACCAATAACCGTTGCTTTCCAATCAATACCAAAATTTGTCATAACTGTACCAAATGTTGTACTGACAGAGTTTGCAACTCCAATTTGTTCGTTACTCATTGAACCTGAATCATCCATAATAAATAAAATATCAGCCTTGAGTGAACCGTTTCCATCTTTATAGGTAAACTCATCTGTTTTAGCAGAACATGTATTACATGGTATCTCAAATGTAGTATGAATATTAAAATCTCTTTCATCACTTGTTGCAGAATTTCCAGCACTATTAAATGCTAATGCTTTAATAAAATATGTTCGGTCACAAGTTAAGCCATTTAAAGTTGCATAAGTCTCACTTGATTCAGTAGCATTATTTTCAGGAATAGTTACATTTATATCTCTGGTTCGATCAAAGAGTAAAAAGCCATCTTCATTATCTGAATTATCTAAAAAATTAACTCGAACAGAAGAGTTATCAATAGCAGTTATACCAATATATGGTCCAGGTGCATCGGGTAGATTTGTTTGATTACACTCAATTCCAAAAGTAGTCTCCATATTAAAATTTCTCTCATCACTCCAAGTTGAATTTCCATCATCATTATAAGCCAATACTTTAAGGCTATAGATTTTGTTACAGGTTAGACCTGTTAAATCTTTATGAACATTAGAATTTACTATTTCATCATTTGCAGGAATAGGAGGAGGTAGATAAATACCATTTAAAAAAACTAAAAAGCCTTTTTCATTATCAGAGTTATCTAAGAAATTAATACGAACAGATGTCGAACTTAGTGCCGTTACTCCAATATATGGTCCAGGTACACTTGGTACACTTGCCTGTGTAAATGATGTTAATACTCCTAGCATTAATATCAAAAGAATTATCTTTTTTTTCATATTTTCAAACATAGTTTTTTCCTTTTTTATGTTTTTCTTTTTTAATTAGCTTCTCAGCTAAAATGTATAATTAAGCATTAAGATAATCTCTATCTTAATGCTTAATTATAGAGCTTTCCACATTAATTTCAAAGAATATTTTATATTAAATTTGAATAATATATAATCAAAACAATTTATTATTAATCATTTAAATTATATATTATTCAAAATATTCTATTAAAAAATGCAATAAAAGGTGCTAATTAAAGGATAAAAAGATTAAAGAAGGGGTTTTGAATACAATTAAGGGAATCATCTATTCAAAAGAATGACTTTTTTCCCTAAATAAATAAAATATTATAATTACTGTTTTTTAATTAAAATAATTATTTTATGTTATTTTTGGTCAAAAAACTTGACCAAAAATATTTATTAATTAAATAAAACTAATGCGTAATTAATCTTAAACTTGATGGATAACCATAAGAATCATAACTAGCATACCCATAACCAAGAATACCCATTTTTTCACTAGATACCAAAGTATGTTTTCCTGTAGAAATTTGAATTTGAGCAGAAGAGTAATTGGTACCTGCAACAACACTAAATTCACTCGTGTTAATATTAACTCCATCAAGTTCCACATCATTTATAGCTACAGTAGGAACAACAATATTTACATAATTTGTAAAACCATTCAAGGTATTAATAATATGTTCCGTATCAAACTGATTTAGTGCAGGAACCAGTGCCATAAATGGATCAGACGTTATATTATCATAAGTTGAAGAGTTTGAATATTGAGCTACTTGTATAGGATGATTGGCAACAATATGATTACTATTTTCTAAAATAGTCTCATAATATTCTCCTTTATTCAATGTTGTGCTACGCACTCCATTAATCGTTATATTCGTATTATCTTCCGAAGCTAAAATTCTAAAAGTATCTCCATTTAATCTTGTTTTCAAAGCAACGGTTATAAATTCATTTTCCCAAGTATTCATGGGTAACATCTGTTCTACAATATGATCACAGTAAAATTTACTACTAGGAATATTTGTACAACTATTACCACTCAACAGAGCAACTTTATTATTCGTTTGAACATGTGTACCTGTTAATCCACTTCTATTTTGATATTGATACACCTCTCCTTTTGCTAAAGTAACATTCACGTCTCCTAAGTTATTAGCTAGATGAACATTAACAATCGTATTATTTTCTAAAGCAACCACAGCAAACTCTTCAAAACCATTAGTACCAGCATAAGTCATGGTATAGTATTCATTAGCTAAAATTTTATCAGGTAATACTAAATAGGCATCTGTTGTAGCTCTTTTTTTATTTAATCCAACAACCACAATATCTTTTTCAGCGACAATTTTTACTACTTTATTGGCTATACCCGTACCAAATAAAATCATTCTATTGGGTATCACAATCTCTTCAATATCTCCAGCTAAAATTGAAAATGGAATTGTCTCATTATTATCGGATAATGTAATATTCCCATCTGTATCCTCTACAGCTGAAATAAAGAAAGATAACGTAGAGTTTCCACCATTATTATTCATAAAGGCTGTATGAAAAGAGACCCCTTGATTTGTAAGTTTTTTAATAATAACTTGAATGGTATCCGTATCCATAAGACCATCATCATCCATTACCGTTAAATCAATATTATGCGTACCCACAGCTAAATTATTTAACGAGAAGTGAACGGTATTGGCAAGAAGTGTTCCATTTTCACTCCATTCGTAACTCAAAATTGTTCCATCAGAATCATAACTCGCACTTCCATTAAAGTCAACTTGAACCCCCTCGGTTACCGTTACATCATCTCCTGCGTTGGCAATAGGTGCTTTAGGAGAAGGAATAATCACATCTTTACGAACCACTACTTCCATCGTGTCTTGCATACTGTTCATATGACCATCGTTCACAACAAGCCCAAGAATATACGTTCCATTAATATCTGCCATAAATGTTGGATTAACAAGTGTTGCGTCACTCAAAGTTGCTACACTTCCAACAGGTTTAGATATAAAACTCCAAAGATACGTTAAAGAATCAGCATCAATATCACTACTAGCACTTCCATCTAATTGAAGCATATTACCTTCAACAATCGTTTGATTTATTCCTGCATTCGCAATTGGTTTACTATTATTTCCTTCACTACAAGGGAAGCCAGTAAAAGTTGTATGAATGTTAAAGTCTCTTTTATCACTAGGAAGAGAATCCCCATTATTATTATAAGCCACTGCTTGAATGCTATAAACTTTATCACAAATTAAATTTTCAATATTTTTATAAACTTGTGAATTTACATTTTCATCATTTGCATCAATAAGCTCATTGATACCATCTCCAAATACTCTAAACCCCGTCTCATTATCTGAATGGTCTAAGAAGTTAATACGAACTGAAGTTTCATCTATAGGAAAAACTCCAATATAAGAACCTGGAGCATTTGGTACCTCAACAGAACACTCCACGCCAAAGGTACTTTTTAAATTAAAAGCTCTTGGACCAATTAAAGATGAATTTCCATCATCATTATAAGCCACTACTTCGAGAGTAATTCGTTCATCACATGTTAAATTTTCAAGTTTATGGTAATAAATATTATCATCCTTATGAGGAAGAGGTATTGGGTTACCATTTACAATAAGAATAAATCCTTTTTCATTATTGGAATTATCCAAAAAATTAATATTAACAGAAGTTGGAGTAAGTAGAGTTACTCCAATATAAGGTCCTGGTGCATTTGGCACATTTGCATTAAGCAACGATGTTACTGCTCCCAATATTAACATCAAAGCAACTATCTTTTTTGTTATATTTTTAAACATAATATTTTCCTTTTTTTACATTTTCTGTTCATTAGCATATATGCTAAAACTCATTTTTAAAGATAATTAATATTACCTTAGACGTGAATTATATAACTATTTACATAACAATAAAGCATGTTTTATATTTTTTTTAAATTATTTAAATTAATAATTATTAATTATTAATTATATACGTTAAATATTATATTAAGAAATGCTAATATTTTTTTCGGGAAATACGTAAGATTGGAAATTAATAGGAGAGATTATATTTAGAAAAGTTTATGTGTAATAAATGTAAGTTTTAGAGTGAAATTCTGTAAATCAGTCGGGGAAGCCCCGACCAAAAAGAAGAAAAAAGAGTTTTATCTCTTATTGATTTGCTCAATTTTACTGATTGCAGCAGCAATAGTTGTGCTTGTTGTTTGTGCTTTTTCAAGAAGAGCCTTTGCCTCAGCAAGAGCTTTTGCAAGATTTGTATCGTCTCCTGAAAGTGCAACAGCACCATCAACCATACATAAGGTTTTCTCTTCGTCAACTTTAACGTAACCACCATTGATAGCAACAGAGACTTCTCTGTTATCTTTTCGTTCAATAACAATAACGCCTGTATCTAAAAGAGAAACAACAGCAGCATGTCCAGCTAAAACACCGAACTCGCCTTCGCTACCAGGAACGGTAACTTGTTTCACTTCATCATCGAAAATAACACCCTCAGGTGTTACTATTTCAAGTTTCATGAGTTTCATAATTAAACTCCTTCCGCTTATTTATTTTTTGCTAAAATCTTTTCGTTTTTAGCGATTGCTTCGTCCATATTTCCTACCATGTAGAATGATGCTTCGAGCATATCGTCATATTTACCTTCGATAAGACCTTTAAATCCTGCAAGTGTATCTGCAAGCTCAACGTAAACACCAGGGCTTCCTGTAAATACTTCAGCAACGTGGAAAGGCTGAGAAAGATATTTTTCAATTTTTCTTGCTCTTTCAACTGTGTTTTTATCCTCTTCTGAAAGCTCATCCATACCAAGAATTGCAATAATATCTTGTAAATCTTTGTACTTTTGAAGAATAGTCTGAACACCACGTGCAATATCATAATGCTCTTGTCCTACGATTGTTGGGTCAAGCATTCTTGAAGTTGAATCCAATGGATCAACAGCAGGGTAGATACCTTTTTCTGCAATAGAACGGTTAAGTACTGTTGTTGCATCTAAGTGAGCAAAAACAGATGCAGGAGCTGGATCTGTCAAGTCATCGGCAGGAACATATACTGCTTGAACAGAAGTAATTGAACCTTTGGTTGTCGATGTAATTCTCTCTTGAAGTTTACCCATTTCAGACGCTAGTGTTGGTTGATAACCAACGGCACTTGGAATACGACCAAGAAGAGCTGACATTTCAGAACCTGATTGTGCAAATCTAAAGATGTTATCAACGAACATAAGAACGTCAAGACCCATATCATCTCTAAAGTACTCAGCCATTGTAAGTGCTGTAAGTGCAATTCGGTTTCTTGCTCCAGGAGGTTCACTCATTTGCCCATAACACAGAGCAACTTTGTCAAGTACGTTTGACTCTTCCATTTCAAAGTAAAGGTCATTTCCTTCACGAGTTCTTTCACCAACACCAGCAAATACTGAGTAACCAGAATGTTTCATCGCAACGTTGTTAATAAGTTCCATAATAATTACGGTTTTACCAACACCAGCACCACCAAATAGTCCTACTTTACCACCTTTGTTATAAGGAGCAAGAAGGTCAACTACTTTTACACCTGTTTCAAAAACTTCAGTTTTTGTACTTTGCTCTTCAAATGGTGGTGGGTCTCTGTGAATTGAACGATACTCTTTTGCTGAAAAATCTCCAGCATCATCAACCGTGTCTCCAATTACGTTAAAAATTCTACCAAGAACTTCTTCTCCAACAGGAACTTTAATTGAATCTCCTGTTGCTGTAACCTCTTGACCTCTTACAAGACCTTCACTCATGTCCATTGCAATTGTTCTTACACGGTTATCTCCGAGTTGTGCTGCAACTTCTAAAACCAATCTCTGGTCACCAATTGTTGTCTCCAATGCTTCGTTGATTGCTGGAAGGTAATCCGTAAAATCAACATCAACAACTGGACCTAGTACCTGTACTACTTTACCTGTCATTATATATTCTCCTCTTTTTATTTCAACGATTCCATACCACTGATAATCTCAATGAGTTCAGTCGTAATCGCTTCTTGTCTAGCTTTGTTATATTTAACTGTAAGCTTACCTACCATCTCTTTAGCATTAGTGGTTGCTGCGTCCATTGCTTGCATACGAGCTGAATGCTCGGCTGCTAATGAATCAAGCAGTGCATAGTACATTGAAAATTCAACGTATTTTTGCACCAATGCATCAAGTAAAGTATCGTCATCATCTGGTTCAACATCCATCTCTGACATTGAAACACTATCCGTAAGATGAAGTGCATCAACATCAATTGGAAGAAGTTGTTGAGTAGAAACTCTCTGAGCAATCATACTTACATATCCATTATGGATAAGAATAATTTTATCAGTTTTTCCCTCTACATAATCTTCTACTAAAGAAGAGATTAATGCTGTTGAATCTTCATAATTTGGTTTAGAACTCAAATCAATAACTTGATTAAACATCTCAACTTTATTATATTTGAAGAATGCAATACCTTTTTTACCAACACCAGATAGACGCACTTCTACATCAGCATCTTTAAACTCTGCCATAACTTCATTCGCACGTTTAATAGTTTGATAGTTAAATCCACCACAAAGACCTTTGTCTGATGTTATAAACACAATGTCTACTTTTTTAGGATTTTTGTTCTCTTTAAAGAAAACATTATCAATCCCTTCAGCATTGTTTTGAGACATCTTTTGAGCAATCTCAGTTAACAATTCAGTTAACTTAGAGGCATAAATTTTTGAACGTTTAGCCATCTCTTCTGCTCTTTTAAGTTTAGCTGATGAAACTAGTTTCATCGCACGGGTGGTTTTCTGCGTACCTTTAACACTGGCAATTTGACGTTTTATATCTTTTAAGTTAGCCATCGTTTAGCCTTATGCTGAGAAAGATTCTTTGAAATCTTCCAATGCGTTTCTTAAATCAGCTTCATTTTCATCAGTGATTTTTTTATTCTCTTTAATGCTATCAATAACACCTGCATGCTTCGCTTCCATAAATGGATACAACTCAGCTTCAAATTTTGTTACAGAACCAACAGCTACATCATCAAGGAAACCTTTTGTTCCTGCAAAAATCATAATAACTTGTTTCTCGATAGCGATTGGAGCGTATGGCCCTTGCTTAAGAACTTCAACCATTCTTGCACCACGCTCAAGCTGATTTCTACTATGCTCATCAAGGTCAGATGCAAACTGTGCAAACGCTTGAAGCTCACGGTAAGAAGCAAGGTCAAGTCTTAAAGTACCTGCAACTTGCTTAGTCGCTTTAATCTGTGCAGCACCACCAACTCTTGATACTGAAAGTCCAACATTAATAGCGGGTCTAACACCTGAGTTAAAGAGGTCTGTTTCAAGGAAAATCTGTCCATCAGTAATTGAAATTACGTTTGTTGGAATGTACGCCGCAACGTCTCCAGCTTGTGTCTCAATAATTGGGAATGCTGTAATTGAACCTGCACCATTCGCATCAGATAGTTTAGCAGCTCTTTCAAGAAGTCTTGAGTGTAGGTAAAATACATCCCCAGGGTATGCTTCTCGACCTGGAGGTCTTCTAAGAATCAATGACATTTCTCTGTATGCAACAGCATGTTTTGTAAGGTCATCATAGAAGATAACTGCATGTCTAGCAGAGTTCATATAATACTCAGCGAGTGTAACACCTGCATAAGGAGCAAGGAATTGGAACGCAGCTGAATCAGCAGCTGATGCAGCAACAATAATTGTGTACTCCATAGCCCCTGCTTCTTCTAGTTTTTGAACGATAGATGCAATGGTTGATTGTTTTTGACCAATTGCAACGTACACACAAGTAACACCTTGACCTTTTTGATTAATAATTGTATCAATCGCTAAAGTTGTTTTAC
>Ga0256827_10001458_pt1 | contig 15122 bp, 10 predicted proteins | sample CV84metaG_FD_185977 | JGI IMG/M metagenome (GOLD analysis project Ga0256827, IMG submission 185977) | Hydrothermal vent microbial communities from East Pacific Rise, Pacific Ocean - CV84 | ecosystem: Environmental > Aquatic > Marine > Hydrothermal vents | place: Pacific Ocean: East Pacific Rise... | reverse complement strand
GGCAGGTATTTTACTCCTTCCTGCTATTGTTTCATTTCTTAACGCCTATGTCACTCACGATTTTCTTTTTACTCAGATTTTTATTACTATTTTTATGGTCGATTTTACCATTCGTGTGCTTATAAACCCCAAGTTTGCCCCTACTCTGATATTAGGACGAATTATTGTACAGAAACAAAAACCTGAATATGTGGGAGCGATGCAGAAACGCTTTGCATGGTCGATTGGGCTTATACTCTCGGTGGTTATGTTTGTGATTGTCGTTATTTTAGAGCTTATGACTCCCATTAAAATAGCCATCTGTCTACTCTGTATTGCTCTTCTTTTTAGTGAAACTGCTTTTGGTATCTGTTTGGGCTGTATTATCTATAACTATATTTTTAAAGAACCTGCAAAATACTGTCCAGGAGGTAGCTGTGAAATAAGAAAAAAAGAGGAGATTCAAAAGATTTCAAAACTACAACTCATGGTACTGGCTCTTTCAACTATAGGTATTATCGCCTTGAGTTTTAATTTCATAGAAAAGGCTGAAAATACGCCACATACAATGAAATGTGGTGGCGATATGAAGTGTGGGTCGGGAAAAAATTAAATAGCTATAAACCGAACCCTATCCCCAATTTTGAATCTCTTAAATTCACTAAAATCAGTATGTCCAATAATATTCCACCCTCCTGCTGAATCTTGGGGGTAGATGGCTGTTTGTCTATCGGCAATAGCTACAGAACCTTTGGGAATTTTAGCTCTAGGATTCGAAAGTCTAGGAGTAGCTATCTTTGAATCTACCTGAGCCAAATAAGCAAACCCCACCATAAAACCAATAGCATAAACACGATAGATGCTTTGTGTATGTAGTGTAATAACCTCATCAATGGTTAAGTTATTATAATCGGCTATCCTTTGTAAATCAAGACTATCTGTGTAGTCTGTGGGAATTTCAATAATAGATTGAGAGCTTATTAAGACTGAAGTGTTTCTATTCTCTAGAGCCTTCTCTAACACCTCTTTAATACTCTTATGGTTATAGATTTTTATATCATAAGTAACCAAAATGGAGCAGTAAGAAGGTATTATCTCAATAATTCCATTTAAGCCTCTAATGAGCTGAAAGCTCTGTTGTACTTGGTCTAAGACACGGTCAGATATTACCTGCTCAAAATAGACCATTACTGAGTCTATAGATACCATTTCAATCTTCACTATTTATCCCATGTAGAAGTTCAATAAGTTCTAGTGCAGACTGGTTATCGCCATGAACACAGAGAGCATCAACCTCTAACTTTAATTCAAACCCCTCTATAGTTTTGATAACACCTTTTTTTAATAGAAGTTCAGCCCGTTCTAATACCTCGGAATCACTAGAGAGAACTGCACCTTTTTCGGCTCTATTAACTAAAAAACCTTCATTCGTATAAGCTCGGTCGGCAAAAACTTCATAGAGTAGAGAGATATTATACTTTGAAGCAATATTAGCATAGTGACAATTGTTTAAAGAGGAGAGAATCATAAGTTTAATAGAGCTATCATACTTGGCAATGGCTTTGGCAATCGCTTTAAATATCATCTCATCTTGCATCATACTGTTATATAAGGCACCATGAGGTTTAAGATAGCTCACTTTGGTATTGTGACTTTTACAGATAGCATCTAAAGCACCTAACTGATAGAGAACAAAAGCAACAATCTCTTCACTGCTACAGTTCATCTCTCGCCGTCCAAAACCAACCAAATCGGGATAGGCAGGGTGGCAACCAATAGCAACATTAGACTCCTTGGCAAGTTTAACACTTCGATGCATCATAACAGGATCAGAAGCATGAAAGCCACATGCCAAATTTGCCATATCAATAAGGGGCATAATCTGCTCATCAAGCCCCAGTTTATAAATACCAAAGCTCTCGCCCATGTCACAGTTTAGTTTCATTGTTATATTACTCCTTTAAATGAGTGGAATGATATAACAATTTTTTGAAAAAGGAAGAGAAGAAGAACTATTGTTTCTCTTCTTTAGTACTATTACTCTCAGTTACATTTGATTCTGACTGAACCTCTTTAACTCTATCGGTACTGGTATCTTTAATATCTTTTGCGGTATCAATCATATCAGATTTTACCTCTTTAGCACTATCAACAGTTTCAGATTTCATATCTTTTCCCATATCCATAGCACTATCCTTCATCTCTCGTGCAGCATCGGTCATATCACTAATCATATCGCCCATAAATGACATACCTGCAGAAGATGTTGTTACCATTAATGAGACCATAGCTGTAATTAGAATAATTTTTTTCATAGTTAATTCCTTTTAAGTTTATAAATTATTATAAGTAAAAAAAGCTTAAAAAGATAAGTATTAGTAATGTAAACTTATAAAATTAATAAAAATTAATCATTAATCAATATTTATGGTACTTTTTGTATCACTACAATATTTTATAACCTGTAGATATTTTTGCTAATTTTTTCTCTTTGACCAATTTGGTAATATTTCGAGAGAAGGTTTCAGAGGTTATTCCTAAGATAGAAGCTATCTCATACTTTTTTAAATCTAAACTCAACTGTGGATTTTTGGTATAAAATTGTAAAATTTTTTCAGAAGAGCTTGAAGCGATATTAAAGTGAATATTCTGCTGTAGTAGGTCTATTTTTTTGAGAAGAGATTGAATAATTCCATAAGAGATATTCGGATATGCCATAAAAAGCTTCTCAAATTTATTTAAATCTATCTTGATAATCGTGCCATCTGTCTTAAACGAAGAGCTAGAGGGGAGTGCGGTACGTCTTAGTGTGGCAGGTTCAGCCAATAGGGCATAAGGAGTAAAATATCCAATAACAATCTCATTACCTTTATTATCATGTTTAAAAATACTTACAACGCCCTCAACTAACAAAATTAAAGCATCATTAATCTCTCCTTCGAGAAAAAGGGTTGCCCCTTTACTATAACTATGATGATGAGATATACTTGCCAAAGAAGCAAGTTCCTCTGAATTGAGAGATGAAAACATCTCTACCTCTTTAAAAATTTCACTTATCTTTTTTTTCATATTTTCATTATAACATGAGTTCTCTTTTTTAATTACATTAAAGAAAAAATTAATCTTTTTTACGACTAGAGTCATCTTCCTTTTCACTCTTATCATGAGTTACTTTTTGAAGAGAGAAATCACTACTATCTATCTGCTTCTGAAGCTGACTAAGCTGTACGTTTAAATCAAATTCGCGTTGAGTTGCATCAGATTCTGCATTATATAACTGTTTTTTTAAACGTGCTATCTCTTGACTTTTATCTTCTTGAGATTGAGTAGATAATCTCTTTTGACACTCAATCAAAGCAGACTCTTCATCCATAATTTTTTTCTTAGCTATTTTTAGCTCACTATTAAGACTCTCATAGGCTTTCTTTAAAGATTCCGTCTTATTTTTTTTCTCATTAAGATAAATTTCGTATTTCTGAGTTGTTGCTTTTAGTGCAATAAATCGACTCTCCATATCTTGGTAGTTAGACTTTGCTAAATTGATATTATTAGTAAGTGTCGCAACTTGATGTTCTTTATTTTCTAAAGTAATATCATGTGCATTGGTTAAGCTTTTCATCTTATCTTTCCACTGATTATCATTCTCTAAGAGGCTTTTTTTACACCCTCCTCGAAAGAACCATCCAATGACTAACCCAATAACCCCTGCCAACAAAAGACAGAGTAGTATCTTTAAGAATACATAACTCATTTGGTAGCTCCTTTAACTTGAAACTCTATTCGGCGATTTAATCTTCTGCCTTTTTTAGTGCGGTTAGTTGCAATAGGATTTGCTTCGCCATAACCTATAGCTTTAAGCCGTCCTTTACTAACACCTTTTTTTACTAAATATCTCATAACCGACTTAGCTCGTTTACGACTTAACTTTCTATTGTAATCTCTTTTACCCAGAGAATCCGTGTAGCCTTTAATAAAAATATAACTCTGAGGACACTCTTTAACAGCTTCAACTAATTGGTTTAATAGTCCATAACTAGACTGTTTTATATGAGATTTATTATAAGAAAAGTGTATTTTATGATGAGAGAGTATCTTTTTAAAATGTTTTTGACAACGTAATGCTTCTATAGAAATTTTAGAAGCTCTATGCTCTTTCTCTAATGATTTCTCCTCTTTAATAACACTTTGAACAACATTCACAATAATGGCTTTTGATTCTAAAGAGGAAGAATCTTCAGAGAGTGTTGATGATGGGTTTGATAATGAAGAAGGTACCCTATTCTCTGTTACAGTTGAATTGGATAGCGTTTCATTAAGAGTTAATGTATCTCTCATCTCTACTTCAGAAGTAGTTAGGTTGTTTACACGCTCTTCTTTTTTATCTTCAGGTAAAACCATATTATGCATAGCAGTCTCTTGAGACTGAACAGTAGGCTCATCCTTTATATTGTTTTGAAGAATATCTTCTCTGTTAATAAAACAAAAATATGCCAACAGAGATATTAAAAAAAATCCAAGTAATAAGAGTAGTAGTCTCCTCATATATCGCCTTTCGTCTATTTATTTAATATAGAAGGTCTCTATATCTTATGTTCAATTATATTCTTTTATATTTAAATAACAACTATTTTAATAATATTAATAAATATATATCAACAATTTATAGTAATAAAGAGGAGAAAGAGAGGGGAGGTAGGCAACTATTCGCATTGCCTACTTTAAAAAAAGTTAAAAGTCGTAAGTGACTCCTGCAGAAAGAGCATCTAAGTCAGGAGCACCTGACTTAACAACCATCCGTTCATAATCCATAAACAGCCCCACACCTTTCTCTTGGTCTCCTTGTCCATCAAACTCTCTTCCATAACGTCCCTCTTTTGGGGAGTCTTTACTTAAATCAACTTCAAGACCTGCTCCAAGTGCTAATGTTTCAGCATCAGTTCTCTGTAAAGAGCCTTGGGTTGTGGTCTTTGCTAATCCAACCAAACCATAAATATTAGTGGTATCACTGACAGGAAGCATCGGTTTAATAAAAATACCTGCATGCTTAATACTGCCTCCATTATCTTTAAGATTGGTTCGAATACCTCTTGCCTCTAAACCTATATATTTATTGAAGTCATATCCTACTCTAGCGATAACACCTAAAGTTTTATCAGTGCCACCTTTCTTACAAGAAGATTTACAATTGGTCTGATAACGAGCAGCTGTAATTCCTATTCCTGCATAAAACCCATTAGCATAAATATTTTCAACCTCTTTCTTAATCGGAGGCTTAGGGGGTTCAATAACCGCCGTCTGAACAATTACTGGTTCCTCGACAACAGTAGTAGTCTCAATCACAGGTTCAACATAGGTCTCTTCTGCAAGACTAGTATCTTCTACTTCATACGTAGTTACAGGCGAAAAATCTCCACCCGCATAAACTAAAGTTCCCATTGCAATTAAGGCAATGAGTGATAATTTTATATTTTTCATTTTATCTCCTTATAAATTATAATTTTATATTTTCTTCTTCTTTAAACAGAAGCGTACTTAATAATAGGGTTAAGAGCACCATAATAACGGCAGCCACTTCTCCCATGGCAGGAATACTCTCCTCATACGCCTTACAGATACATTGACCCGTAATAGTTATTGAGGCAGGGTTACTTCGCTCTCCTGAGTTATCCATAACAATATATCGTATAGGGGTTGGCGTTCCTGTGTATCCTGCAAATCCTGTAAAGGTTACGGTTCCATCATCATTAACTGTCCATGTACCTTCATCCTCAACTTCCAAAGTTCTAACATAAGAGCCATCTGGAGCAATCAACTGAACAGAAGAACTATTAAGATCTCCATTATCATTCTCTAACACATTAATAGTCACAGTACTTCGACCATCTGCGATAGCAATATCATCATTGGCAACCAAAGCAATACCACCTTGTGTCAAAGTAATAGTTGCTTGATTACTCACTTGACCACTACCATTTTCAACTGTATAGAGAATTGGTGTTGGTGCAGAAGCAAAACCATCTTCTGCTGTAAAGCTGACAACACCTTGAGCGTTAACACTCCAAACACCTTCATTAGGAACCGTTAATGTTCTACCATCATCAGAGAGTGTCGCTCCTGCTGGTGCATTTGAAGGAATCACAAGTTGAACCGATTCAGGATTTAAAGAACCAAAATCGTTGTTGAGTATATTAATCAGAGAGACCATCCCCACATTAAGGGTTGAGCTATCATCTCTTGCTAATAATTCATAACGAATATCTATAGTGGCACAGTTAGAGCGTTCGCCTGATACTAATCCAATGGTATACTCTATATCTCTAGGCTCTCCATTAAATCCAGCTTCAGGAGTAAAGGAGACAATACCATTCTCATCAACGCTCCATACCCCTTCATGTTTAATAGTTAAGGTTTTCACACCCTCTTCACTACAACCCAAAGTTACCGTTGAAGGGGTTGTATTATTACTATCATTTTGTGCAACATCTATCTCAATAGCACCTGTATGGTTAGCAGGAACAGAGACAACATCATCCACCGCATCAGGGTAGATAACCGTTACCGTTGCATGGTTACTCACATCGCCTGCAACCTCTCTTACTACATACTCAATTGGTGTTGGGTTATTTCTAAAGCCCTCTTCAGGTGTAAAGGTAATAGAACCATCATTGTTAGTTGCCCATGTTCCTTGCCCTTCAACCGTTAAAATCTCAACTTCATTACCGTTCGTTGGGTCGATAATTCGGACTGACGGTTTATCTATAGGACTAGAGGTATTGGTATCATTATCGGTTACATAGATAATAACAGGTTTACCAATCTCTGCATTGACACTATCGTTATTAGCCACAGGTGGGTAGTCTACTTGAACCTCTGCACCACTCTCATTACCTTCACTATCTTGAACGGTATAACTAATTGCTGTTGGATCGCCAACAAAGCCTTCATTTGGTGTAAAGCTAATCTCTCCTGTTGTTGGATTTACTTGCCATACACCTTCTGTTGGAACAGTCAACGTTCTACCATCTTCACTTAATGTAGCACCATCTATATTAGAACCTAACCTTACAGTTGTTGCATCAAAACTGTAGCTTCCTTCAATATCATTGGCTAAAACATCAATAGTAACACTATGACCTGTAGTACCTCGTTTTATATCATTACTTGACTCTCCAACTCTTAACTGCTTAATACCTGCATCGATATGTGTAAAGTTATTGACACCATTAATAATAATGGTATCCGTTCGTCCATTGGCATTAACATCCGAATCTCTCTGTTCATCAGTGCCTTGCTCTGCTAATGTAAAGATATATCCTGTTGGTAAATTACTAAAGCCAATAGTGTATCGTCCTTTTGAAATATCAGTAAAGTGATACTCTCCACTGGCATTAGTCTGAGTAGTCTGAACAGTGTCTCCTGAACTATTATAGAGTGTCACAGTTACATCGGCAACACCATTCTCTCCTTCATCTTGAATACCATTACTAATACCACCAAGTTCATCAAACCAAACTCTGTCTCCTAAAGATGAACCCTCATGGTGGATTCCCATATCAACAGTTGAATTAATCTGATCAGCAACCAATGTAATCACATCTGTTTTTCCTGTTGCATCAGCATCTGAATCGATAATATCATCATCTTGATTTTCAGGACTAACCACATAACCACTAGGAATCATAAACTGAATATAGTAAGAGAAATCTGGGTCTAAGTTAGCAAACTCATAGAGACCATTTTCGTTAGTCTTAACAGTAGCTACTTTAACATCAGTATCATTATTATAAAGAGATACCGTTACATTAGGAACACCTCGTTCTCCAATATCTTGAATACCATTCTTATTGAAATCTTCCCACACTAAGTTTCCAAGAACTGCTTTTCCTGGAAGACAGACTGTTTTATAAATTCCCATATCCCATGAAAAATCATTTTTTCCAGGAGTTAAGAGTGTTATCTCTGTTACTAAAGCTTTATTTTCATTCACAAAAACATCAGAGTCTTTTAAATCACTCTCATTATTATTGGCATCCTTCTCTGTAACCAGATAACCATACGGAACATTTTGGAATTCAGCACTATACTCTCCTGCTGGAAGGTGTGTAAAGAGATAATTTCCATTCTCATCAGTCAATGTTGTTTTCGTTAAATCACTATTCGCACTATAGAGAATAACTTTAATATCTTTAACCCCTGTTTCGCCTCTATCTTGAATTCCATTATGGTTGGTATCAAGCCATACTCTATCTCCATAACTAACCATATCTTGGTAAAGTCCCATATCGATAGTTGAGTTTTGAGTACCACTCTCTACTGTAAAGTTTGCTGTTCGACCCTCTCTATCTGCATCTGAGTCACGTGTATCGTCATCGCCTTTGTTTGCTTCGGTAATACTATAACCTGCTGAAGCAGTAAAGATAATATAGTACTCTCCTGCTGAGATATTTTCAAAACTATAGATACCTGTTGCTGTCGTTTTTGTCTCCGCCACAGCAGTATCATTACCAACTCTATAGAGTTTTACAATAACACCACCAATACCATTTTCGCCTTGGTCTTGACGACCATTCTTATTGCTATCATACCAAACTCTATCGCCAACCTTTCCTGCTGTTTGATAGAGACCCATATCAACCGTTCTATTATCAACACCTGCTAATAGGGTAACCGTATCGGTTCTTCCTGTATCTGTTTTAGCATCCGAATCGGTACTCTCATTATTACCTACATTTTGAGGCGATATATTATAGTTATCTGGAGCTTCAAATACAACATAATACTGTCCTGCTACTAAGTTTTGAAACTCATAAATTCCAGAAGCACCTGTTTTGGTTTGAGCAATAGATGTGCCATCTTTAGCATAGAGCTTTACAATAACACCCGAAACCCCCTGTTTCTCATCAATATCTTGAATACCATCTCTATCTTCATCATACCAAACTCTATTTCCTAATAAAGCAACTTTGGGATAGAGTCCCATATCAACCGATGTAATATTCTCATTAGCATGAAGTGTTACTTTGTCTGTCTTTCCATTAGGATTAACATCCGAGTCTTTAGTATCATCGCCACCTCTATCTTTTTGGGTTATGGTGTATCCACTTGAAGGATGAAACTTAACAGAGTAGATACCTACTGCAATATTACTAAAGAGATAGTGACCTGAATCATTGGTTGTTGTCTGTGCTACAGCTCTATTAGTCGCATCAAAAAGCTCTACAAGCACACCTTTTAGTGGTAGCTCATTCCCCTCTTGAATACCATTCCTATTACTATCAAGCCAGACATAATCGCCAATACTTCCTGTAGCTACAGGAGCCTCTTTCCCAACATAAGAACTACTATCGGTTGCGGTTACATTCGTATCCTCTGCATCTTTTGCTATAACCGAAACACTATTACTATAAGCACCTAAAATTGCGGTTCCTGTTTTAACACAAGTTATACTTTTTGTCGGATTCAGAAGTGCCAGTGAACCATCGCCACGACACTCTGTAATAATCCCCTCTTTATCATCACTAATTTTAATATCTAAAAGAGGTTGATTTCCTGTATTTTTAATAAGATAACGCCATTTAATAGTATCGCCAACAATAATATTGGCTATATTACCTCCATTGGTTGTTTTAACAACACTTATACTTGGTTTTGGTGTTGTATACATTCCTGCATCAATACCCATATTTTTATCGCCCTCATTAAGTGTTATAGTTGCTGTCTTTCCTGTGGTTACATCAGCATCCGAATCGGTTGACTCATTGGCATCAGCACTATTTTGAAGAGTAATCGATAACCCCTCTTTAGGAATAAATTTAACACTATACTCCCCTGCATCAAGATTCACGAAAATATAAGTTCCATTCTCATCGGTTTGTGTTGTTTGATTGAGTTCATCACTGCTATTATAAAGCTCTACAGTTACCCCATCAAGACCACTCTCGCCAGCATCCTGTTTACCATTTTTATCAGCATCAAACCAAACAAAGTTTCCTAAAGAACCTTTAAGTGCATCAGGATAGACAACCGTAATGGTTGCACTATTCGAAGTTTTACCTGTCTTATCCATAACACTATAGGCTATAGGTGTAGGCGAGGTAGTATCACACCCATCCGTTGAAGTAAATGTCACTTTACCATTAGCATCAACACTCCATTTACCCTCAGGGGCAACCAAAGTATCAATATCGCCATCGTTATCACTATCCGTTCCACTCCATCCATCAGGAACAACAAGGTTTACAGAGCTAACATTAATATCCTTCTCTGCATCTGTATCATTCTTTAAGACATCAATGACAATCGGTTTACATCTCTCTCCTACAGCAGAATCGTTGTTTACAGTAGGTTTGGTTTGAGGATAATCAATAGACTCAGTAGCCACATTAGAGAGGTTACCAAAACTATCCTCTACAGTATAAGTTATAGGTGTAGGGTCAGCTGTAAAACCAACTTCAGGAGTAAAAGTAATCGCTCCTGTGGTAGGGTTAACTTCCCATACCCCTTCTCCCTGAACAACCAAACGCTTTCCACTATTTGAAGCATTAGGATGGGTTAAGTTGACACTAGTAGCATCAAGTGTACCATTCAGAGCTTTATCATTAACCAAACTATCAAGTGTTACTGGCTGACCCGTGAGACCCGATTTTTTATCATCAATTGCCAATGGTGGTGTGGAAGGACGAGCCTCTCCAATATAGTGAGACATATCACTATCTTTAACCTCTGTACCTTTTGGAGATTTGGCAATAACCGTACCTTTATTCTCATACTGTCCCTCTGTTGCTTTTCCATCTTTGGCACATGTTGTACTTTTACCTACATCCAGTGTAGCGATAGTACAAACTTGATTCAATTGACTATCGGTAACAACAATCTCTTTTAAAGGAACATTTCCACTATTTTTAACCACATAGCTCCATGTTATATTTCCATTATAGACAATACTAGGACCTGTTGGTTTATCGGCATCCTCTCCATTAGTAGCCACCTCAATATCTACAGCAGGGGCAGGTTTCTCTCCACCAAGATAATGAGAAGGATCACTATCTGTTACAGCTACTCCTAGAGTAGATTCAGCATTAACTGTTCCAACATTACCATACTGTCCCTCTGTAGCTTTACCCTCTTTTGTACAAGTTTTTGTGGCGCCTACAGCTAAAGTAGGTAATGTACAAATTTGATTTAATTTATCATCTGTAACCACTATATTTTTAAGCGCAACATTACCACTATTCTTAACCAAATAGTTCCATGTAACAGTTTCATCATAACCTATCTTTGGACCTGTCGGCTTATCAGCATCTATACCATTCGTTGCCACCTCTATATCTATAGCAGGTGCAGGCTTATCGCCACCAACATAGTGTGAAGGGTCACTATCGGTAACCTCTATATTTCGTGAGGATTTTGCTTTTACAGTTCCCATATTACTATATTGTCCTGTAACTGCCTTGCCTGAATGTTTACACGTTTTACTCTTATTGACAGCCAAAGTATCAACTTTACAGATAAGCCCCAATCTATCATCGGTAATCTCTATCTGCTCAAGAGGTACATTTCCTGTATTTTTAATCTCATAACTCCAGGTAACATCCGCATCATAAGCAATAGTCGGACCAGGAAGTGTATCAGCATCAAGACCATTGGTTGATTTCTCTAATTTAATCTGTGGAGCAGAACACTCTGTATTGGTCGGAACTAATGAGGTCTCAGGCACAATTAAATCTTGACGAGTATCATTTGTTGTATTCCACAAGTAGTAAACTTTCATAGGTGGATATTGACTCTGTCCATTACTTCCTGCCGTTTTATCAACAATCAGTCGAGCCATAGATTTTAAATCACTCTTCTGCTCGGTTGTCAAATCTTTAGACCAACTACTATCATCAACATAGAGTTCAAGTCGGCTAAAATCCTCTTTCCAATCAGAGTAATACCACATAAAGGCGTTACTCATAATATTAAACCAAACATCTTGGCTGGTCTCAGGAAAACTACTTTTGAGTAGAGAGAGTATCTCCTCATCACTCATATATCTAAAGACTCTAGAGAGTCTATCTTTCTGTTGAGCAGTAAAACCTAATCTATCTGATGAATGCACCGTGTATTCATCATTACTATTAGGACCATGGTTGGTATATTCATGACAAAAAGCATAAGCAAGAACATCATCAAATTTTACATTTAATGTGGTTCGTTTTGCCCAATTTCCTGTTGTAACAAAGTGTCCCTTCTCTCCTTCTACTAAAAAAGGTGTTTTACAAGTTGAGCTTTTATGAAAGATTCCGAAATCAATATTACCCGAAGTTGGGGTAATATTTGTAATCTTAGTCGTCGCTCCATCAGAAGTAAGATTTCGATAGTTTGTTGGAAAATTAAGTGCCACACAGTAAGTATTTCCTGTTAATGAAAGGTTATTAAACTCATAACGACCAAAATCCGAACTTTTCGTATTGGCAATAGCACTACCACTACAGTTAGCATTGTCATACAAAGAGAGAGGAATTCCATAGAGTCCCATCTCGCCTAAATCTTGTTTTCCATTCTGATTATAGTCATACCAGACATAATCTCCAATAGAGTAGCTGTTTCCTGCTGTCTTAGATTTTTTCACTTTGGATGAATAGTGTGTTGGTTCTAAATTGCTAAAATCAACTTGCGAAGAAGCATAAGAACTCATCAGTGTTAAGAGTAAAAAGATTCGTCGATATTGATAAAAATCACTCATATTAACTCCTTTGATAATAAAAAATATTAAAATTAATATAATATTAAAATTATTTTTTAAATTATTTATATATAGTTTAATTAATATTTTATCTTATTTTTTATTTATTTAAAGAATTTATTTTTAAATTTTAATTTTAATTTAATATTGGAAAGATTTATAAGAGAAATTAGAGCAGAAAAAAATATAAATTAATGTAAGTGAAAAAAAGGAAAGGAAAGAAGTCTATCGAGAAAAACTCGATAGACAAAAAGATAAAGAGAGGAAAAAGCTTAGTTTCTCTTCTCAATAATCTCTTTTGCAACGTTTGCAGGTACTTCATCATAGTGATCAAATTCCATTGCATAAGTTGCACGACCTTGTGTCATTGAACGTAGGTCTGTTGAGTAACCGAACATTTCAGAAAGTGGTACAAATGCATCAACAATCTTACTTCCTGCTCTATCGCCCATACCACGAACAATACCACGTCTTTTAGAAACATCTCCAATAACGTCTCCCATAAAGTCTTCTGGTACTTCAACTTCAACTTTCATCATTGGCTCAAGAATAACTGGATTAGCTTTTCTACAACCTTCTCTGAATCCCATTGATGCAGCAAGTTTAAACGCCATTTCAGATGAATCGACATCATGATAAGAACCATCATATACTGTTACTTTTACATCTTCAACAGGGTAACCTGCTTGAATACCTCTAGCCATTGCTTCTTGAATACCTTTATCAACAGGCTTGATAAATTCTTTTGGAATAACCCCACCTTTAACAGCATCAACAAACTCGTAACCAAAACCAGCCTCTTGTGGCTCAATTCTAAGATAAACATGACCAAACTGTCCACGTCCACCAGACTGTTTAGCATATTTGTACTCTTGATCAACAGCTGTTCTAATAGTTTCACGGTAAGAAACCTGTGGTGCACCTACTTCAGCTTCAACTTTAAACTCTCTTTTCATTCTATCTACAAGAATTTCAAGGTGTAGTTCTCCCATTCCAGAGATAATAGTTTGACCAGACTCTTCATCTGTACTAACACGGAATGATGGATCTTCTGCAGCTAGTTTACCTAGAGCAAGTCCCATTTTCTCTTGGTCAGCTTTTGTTTTTGGCTCAACAGCAACAGAGATAACAGGATCTGGGAAATCCATTCTCTCAAGAACAACTTTGTCAGAAGAATCACATAGAGTATCTCCTGTAGTTGTGTTCTTAAGTCCAACAACAGCACCAATCTCTCCTGCATAGATTTCTTTAACTTCATCTCTTTTGATAGCATGCATTTTCATGATTCTACCAACACGCTCTTTTTTATCTTTGGTTGAGTTATGAACATAAGAACCTGACTCTAATGAACCACGGTAAACACGAATAAATGTTAACTGCCCTACAAATGGGTCTGTCATAATCTTAAATGCCAATGATGCAAATGCACCCTCATCAGTAGATTCTACAGTAACTTCTGCATCTTCATCATCCATCATTGTACCCTTGATAGCAGGTGCTTCAACTGGAGATGGAAGGTAAGCAACAACAGCGTCAAGTAGAGTCTGAACACCTTTGTTTTTAAAGGCAGTACCTGGAAGCATTGGAACAACATGCATACCAATACAAGCCTCTTTAATTCCAGCTACAATCTCCTCTTCAGAAAGATCTTCGCCCTCAAGGAATTTTTCCATAAGCTCTTCTTGACCATCAACTTCTGCAATACCTTCAATCATCTTTTCACGGTACTCTTCAGCTTGCTCTTGAAGTTCTTCACGAATCTCTTGAACATGATAGTTAGAACCCATTGCAGCATCTTGATCCCAAACAACTTCTTTCATTTTAACAAGATCAACAACACCTTCAAAATTCTCTTCAGCACCAATTGGCAATTGAATAACTAAAGGATTACCTTTAAGTCTATCACGAATTTGTCTCTCAACTTCTAAGAAATCAGCACCAGTTCTGTCCATTTTGTTAACAAATACTAGAGATGGAACACCATATCTATTTCTTTGTCTCCAAACTGTTTCTGATTGTGGTTGAACCCCACCAACAGCACAGAATACTGAAACAGCACCATCAAGAACTCTCATAGAACGCTCAACTTCAATTGTAAAGTCAACGTGACCTGGAGTGTCAATGATATTGATTTGTTTACCTAACCATTCACAAGTAGTAGCAGCAGAAGTAATAGTAATACCTCTCTCTTGCTCTTGCTCCATCCAGTCCATTGTTGCTGCACCATCGTGAACTTCTCCGATTTTATGCTCAACACCTGTATAGAAAAGAATTCTTTCAGTAGTTGTAGTTTTACCTGCATCAATATGTGCTGCAATACCAATATTTCTAACGTCTTCGAGTTTGTGTGTTCTTGCCATAACTTAGTCCCTTACCATCTATAGTGAGCAAACGCTTTATTCGCTTCTGCCATTCT
>Ga0256827_10001457_pt1 | contig 15125 bp, 14 predicted proteins | sample CV84metaG_FD_185977 | JGI IMG/M metagenome (GOLD analysis project Ga0256827, IMG submission 185977) | Hydrothermal vent microbial communities from East Pacific Rise, Pacific Ocean - CV84 | ecosystem: Environmental > Aquatic > Marine > Hydrothermal vents | place: Pacific Ocean: East Pacific Rise... | reverse complement strand
AGTAATATTATAGTTTTTTTATTCATTTTATTTTTATTTAATAAAAGCTTTACCAATTGCTTAATAAACAATAGTATTTTATTTTAGGTCCTCAGAAATTTTAAAAAGAATCCCCTCTTTAAGTGCATATTTGGTTTGATAAAGATGAAAAATTCCTAATTTATTCATTATAAAATGTGTAAATACCATTGCTAAAACCATCATATCTACACGTAAGAGATCCATTCCTGGCATTTCTTTTCGTTCTTCCAAATTAGTCTGAATAATAATATTGTATAAATGAGAAAAATGCTCTCTTTTTATTTCTGTAGAAAAATTCTTTTTAAAAGTTCCTGGCGTAAAGAAATAATGCGAAACCATAGATAAAATGGTATCAAACGAACCCGAAGAGCCCACCAAGGTGTCTATTTTTTTACCTTTAATTACAGATATCAAATCTTTTAACTCTAACTCTAAAAATTGTTCTATTTTCGATATCTCTATGGCTGTAATAGGCTCGGAGGGCTTAAAACGCTCTAGCAAACGAGCCATTCCCAAAGGATAACTTTTTAACCAAGTTATTTCGTTGTTTTCTACTAAAATAAATTCGGTACTTCCGCCTCCTATATCGACAATAAGATAAGAATCTTGCAATTCTTTTACCGATTGTTGCACACCCTTAAATATAAGAGAAGCCTCCTCTTTACCAGAAATAATAGTAACACTAATTCCCGTTTCTTTTTTTATACATTGAACAAATTCTTCTCCATTTATAGCTGTTCGTATGGCAGAAGTAGCATAGGCATATATTTTATCTACCATATGCTTATCAATGATTTTTTTATATTCTTTTAGAATTTTAACGCCTCTATCCATTGCATCTTGATGCAATACCGATTTATTAATTCCATCTTGCCCTAATTTAGAAGGCATTTTTGCTTTATAGACAAATTCTTTAATACCTTTTTTATCTACATCTGCTATAAGTAAATTAAAAGTATTGGTTCCTAAATCTATAATTGCTGCTCTCATAAGTTTTCTTTCTCAAATATGATTGGACAAAATTAATGATATCGAATCCATTTCCAAATTTCTTTGTAATTAACTTTCTTTCCATACATTAAAATCCCTACTCTGTATATCTTTCCTGACAGCCAAGTAAAGAAGAAAAAGGAAGAGACTAAGATTATCATCGATAAAACTAAATCGATTACAGGAACACCAAAAGGAATACGCATCATCATTACAATAGGAGAGGTAAGTGGAATAATGGAAAACCAATAAGCTATTGTTCCATCAGGATTTTCCAATATAGTTTGCATCATTACCAAGCCCAATATCAGCGGAATAGTTACAGGAAGCATAAATTGCTGTGTGTCAGCTTCGTTATCTACAGCTGAGCCAATTGCGGCGAAAAGTGCAGCATACATCAAATATCCAAAAATAAAATAAAATAAAAATGAGCCTAATATCAATCCCCAATTAACAGAAGCTATAAATTTATTAAGCTGTTTTACTATTGTATCTACTTTATTTGTATCATCAGCAAAATTAGTTGTTGCTATATTGCTTGTGCCTCCCATAATAGAAGTGGGTGCTTGTTGTTTTATAATTTCGCTTTGCGGAACGGTTAAAACAGCAGTTACCGTACTTACAATAATACTTGTTAGAATAATCCAAAGCAGAAACTGTGTAAGCCCTACCAATGCAACACCAATAATTTTCCCCATCATCAATTCAAAAGGTTTTACCGAAGATATGATTACCTCTATAATACGATTGGTTTTTTCTTCGATAACACCTCGCATTACTTGTGCACCGTACATAAAAATAAAGAAATAAATAAGGAATCCTCCCGCTATACCCATTATCATTGTAATGGCAGAGAAAGATTCTTTTTCTTCGCCCGATTCTTCTATGATTATGGTACTAACATTAATATCCGTTTTTGTATTCCTTAATATATCAGGATCAACACCTTTTATTTTCAACTTCTCTATTTGGATTTCTTTCTCTAATTTATTTTCCAAATAAGATGTTATTCCTAAAACAGCTTCTTTTTTCGAATACAGGTTAATCATCGGTTGCGAAACAAAATTATGTGGTATCAACAGCAAAGCATAATTTTCTGTATTGCGCAATAATTCCTTGGCTTCGGAAAGCGACATATCTTTATCTAAAAAGATAAATTTAAGATTTTTTGTATCGGGAAGTCTTCGTACCATCACCTTTGAACTATCGAAAGGTACAGAATCTTTTTTCAATCTATAATTTGTTAAATAGGTACTATTTAACCTATACTTTTGAAATGCTCCTGTTTGGTCTATCACCAAAATATCTTTGGCGCTTTCTTCGTCCATATGGGCAAGATACGCAGGACCTATCATTAATGCTGCCATTAGAATAGGACCAATAATAGTCATTACCAAAAATGATTTTTTAACGACACGGGTTAAATATTCTCGTTTTATAATTATTCCTATCTTTCCCATTATAGCGCAGGTTTATTTTCGTTTACTACTTTAATAAATATCTCATCTATACTGGGTACAATGTCAGAAAAAGAGCGAATTTTACCCAAAGGCAAAAGCGATGCTATTAAGTCGTTGGTAGATATACTTGTGTCTGAAACTTCCAAAATTAGATTTGTAGTATTTTCTTTAGTTTCGTTTTCCAAAACCTTATATTGATGTCTTAAAGAGAGTTGCATTGCATTAATAGCACCATCAAAAACAATCTTATAGCGATTGCTTTTATACGAGGCCTTAACATCTTTGACAGAGCCATCTAATATTTTTTTGGAATTATTGATAAGCGCAATATCATCGCAAATTTCTTCTACCGATGCCATATTATGTGTAGAAAATATAATTGTTGCACCTTTTTCTTTTAAATCTAAAATTTCGTTTTTTAGCAAATTGGCATTAATAGGGTCGAAACCACTAAAAGGCTCGTCGAAAATTAAAAGTTTAGGCTCGTGCAAAATGGTAACAATAAACTGTATCTTTTGCTGCATTCCTTTAGAAAGCTCCTCTACTTTTTTGTCCCACCAAGCTGTTATTTCGAATTTCTTAAACCAATATTTAAGGCGTTCCACAGCTTCTTTTCGAGATAAACCTTTAAGCCTTGCCAAATAAATAGCCTGCTCGCCCACTTTCATTTTTTTGTACAAGCCTCGCTCCTCTGGCAAATAACCTATATTACGAACATCTTCAGGAAGTAATTTCTTACCATCTAAAAAAACTTCGCCTTGATCTGGAGCAATTATCTGATTGATAATTCTTATCAGTGTGGTTTTTCCTGCTCCATTGGGACCTAAAAGTCCAAAAACGCTTCCTTTCTTCACATCAATAGAAACATTATCTAAGGCTTGATGCTGAATATAGGTTTTGCTGATATTTTCTATTTTTAAAAATGTCATTCTCTCTGGCATCTACAAGTATAAATTCACTATTGTTTTTCTCTTATAGACTTCAAAAATCCATTTAAAATTCTAGAAACTTCTTCAGCATCCATTTCCTCTTCGGAAGTATCGGCATAGCCTAAATCTGTAATCAACAGCAACAAATATTTTAAATTTTCTAAAGACGATTGCGCTGTATTTAGAATATCTAATTTCTCTTGTTTTCCATACCTTTTATAACCTTTAACAATATTACTAGCTACATCTAATGCTGCCGATTTTAACTGTTGAGCTAAACCTGATTGCTCATCTTGAGGTAAATCTACAGACAATTTATAAATTGTCATAACCAATTGATGTGCTTTTTGCCAAACTACCAAATCTTTGTAGGTATTAATTCTTCGAGTACTTCTTTCTTCTGTTGTGTCCATAATTTTTTTGGAATATTTAATTGATTTTTATCTTAATTCAAAATTTTTACCTAAATATACACGACGTACTTCTTCGTCATCGGCCAGTTCTTTGGCTGTTCCCGATTTTAATATTTGTCCTTCGTAAAGAAGATATGTTCTATCTGTAATACTTAGTGTTTCGTGTACATTATGATCTGTTATTAAAACACCTATATTCTTATCTTTCAGTTTCTTAACAATCATTTGTATGTCTTCTACAGCTATGGGGTCTACACCGGCAAAAGGCTCATCTAAAAGGATAAATTTAGGATCTAAGGATAATGCTCTTGCTATTTCACAGCGTCTTCTTTCTCCTCCAGAAAGCTGATTCCCTTTGCTTTTTCTAATTTTTTGCAAAGAAAATTCTTCTATCAGTGATTCTACTTTTTCAGCTTGTTCTTTTTTAGAAAATTTTGATAATTCTAAAACTGCTTTTAAGTTATCTTCTATTGACAATGTTCTAAAAACAGAGGCTTCTTGCGAAAGATAACCTACACCCATTTGCGCTCTTTTATAAACAGGCAATTTAGTAATATCTTTTTCGTCTAAGAATATTTTTCCTGCATTGGGTTTTACCAAACCTACAGTCATGTAAAAAGATGTTGTTTTTCCTGCTCCATTAGGTCCTAGCAGACCTACAATTTCGCCCTGCTCCAATTCTATAGAAACATTTTTTACAACTGTTCTTTTACCGTATATTTTTACTAAATTTTCTGTTCTTAATTTCATATACACGCTTTATAATCAATTCAAAGATAAAATTTTTCTGATAATTTTTCTATTATTAGATGCTCTTAATATACTATTAAACAATTCCTTCTTTTAAAATATCGTGTAAATGAATAATCCCTAGATATTTATTCTCTTTATTTAAAACTATCATTTGTGTTATTTTATTAGTTTCCATCAAGTGGAAAGCTTTGGCTGCCATCTCGGTATCGTAAACAAATTTAGGAGATTTTGTCATAATATCTTTTGCCAAAACGGTTTTGGTATTTTTCTCTTCTTGCAACATCCTACGAATATCTCCATCGGTAATAATCCCCAAAAGATTACCCCTATTATCTACAACAGCTGTTGCGCCTAATCTTTTCGAAGAAATTTCGTAAATAACATCGGAAAGTTTTGCCTCAGAAAAAATCTTAGGAGCTTCATTTTGACTATAAATATCGGCAACACGCATATATAATTTTTTTCCGAGACTTCCTCCTGGATGTATTTTGGCAAAATCTTCGGTAGAAAAGCCTTTTCTTTCTGACAAACAAACCGCCAAAGCATCTCCCAAAACCAATTGCACAGTTGTACTTGTTGTAGGAGCTAAATTATTGGGACAAGCTTCTTTTTCTATTGTTGCTTGTAAAACATAGTCTGCATTTTTTGCCAAAGAAGATTGCATATCCGAAACCATTGCAATCAAAATATTTCCTTTTGTTTTTATTAAAGGTGTTAATAATTTTATTTCTGGTGTATTTCCACTTTTAGATATACACAAAACAATATCTTCTTTCTGAATCAAACCTAAATCTCCATGAATAGCATCTGCAGCATGCATAAATAGCGCAGCTGTTCCAGTAGAATTAAGCGTTGCTACTATTTTATTAGCGATATTGGCACTTTTCCCTATACCTGTTATTACTAATCGACCTTTCGAATTATAAATTAATTCTACAACTTTAGCAAAATCTTCTCGTATATAAGATTTTAGTTTTTGGAGAGCATTTAGCTCTATATCAATAGTATTTTGAGCTTGTGTTATTATTTTTTGATAAAAATCTTCCATACTGAACAAAAAAAATTGCGAACTATTTATAAATTACTTAACTTCGTTAAAATCTATTTACAAAAATAGTTTTTTTTACTTAGTTATTAAATATATATACAGAACATTAATTATCAATGGATTCAACGACCTTACATCAATATCTACACCGGTTTTTCGGATTTGATCATTTTAAAGATGAACAGGAAAAAATTATAAACAATGTTCTTAATGGGAATAGTACATTTATTTTGATGCCTACAGGAGGTGGAAAATCTCTTTGTTATCAACTACCTTCTCTTATGTTGGAAGGAACAGGCATTGTTATTTCTCCATTAATTGCCTTGATGAAAAATCAAGTAGACGCTATGCGAAATTTCTCATCAGAAGATTCTGTAGCTCATTTTTTAAATTCATCGCTAAACAAAGCCGATACTTTAAAAGTAAAAGAAGATATACTAAGTGGCAAAACTAAACTATTATATGTTGCTCCTGAAACCCTTACCAAAGAAGATAATATTGAATTTTTTAAGAAAATAAATATTTCCTTTTACGCCATTGATGAGGCACATTGTATCTCGGAATGGGGACACGATTTTCGCCCAGAATACAGAAAAATAAAACCTACTATTGATAAAATACAAAAAGCGCCTATTATGGCTCTTACTGCTACTGCCACTCCTAAAGTTCAACACGATATTCAGAAAAATTTGGGTATATTGGATGCCGATGTTTTTAAATCTTCTTTTAATAGAACTAATTTATACTACGAGATTCGTCCAAAAACAAAAGATACAACAAAACAAATCATCAAATTAATAAAAGACAATCCGAGCAAATCTATTATCATATACTGCTTAAGCAGAAAAAAAGTAGAAGAAATAGCAGAGCTCTTACAAGTGAATGACATCAAAGCCTTACCTTATCACGCAGGATTAGATGCTGCGACACGTGTCAACCATCAAGATAGATTCTTAATGGAAGATGTCGATGTTATTGTAGCTACTATTGCTTTTGGTATGGGAATAGACAAGCCCGACGTTCGTTTTGTTATTCATTATGATATTCCTAAAAGTATAGAATCTTATTATCAAGAAACTGGAAGAGCTGGTCGCGACGACGGTGAAGGAAGATGTATAGCCTTCTATTCTTACAAAGATATTCAAAAATTAGAAAAATTTATGCAGGGAAAACCTATCGCTGAACAAGAGATAGGAAAACAATTATTGATAGAAATTGCTTCTTTTGCAGAATCCTCTATATGTCGCCGTATTACCTTATTAAATTATTTTGGAGAACATTTTGGAGAAAATTGTGGCAATTGCGATAATTGTTTGCACCCTAAAGAACAATTTGAGGGTAAAGATTATGTTCTTACCGTTTTGCAAACTATCCAAAATAGCAAAGAAAAACTCAAAGCTGAATTAATAGCAGATATAATTGTAGGAGTTGATAATTCCGAAATACAATCTCACAAATTATTTAAGTTAGAAAATTACGGAATTGGGAAAGAAAAAGGTGTTAAATTTTGGACTTCTGTAGTTCGACAAGCTTTAATTGCTAAATTAATAACTAAAGAAATTGAAAATTATGGATTAATTAAGCTTTCCGAAACTGGAAAAGAATTTATTAACAATCCTACTTCCTTTACTCTTACCAAACATGTCGACTATTCACAATACGACACAGAAACAAAGCATGTTGGTTCTTCGCATGGAGATCCTGTTTTAATATCGATGCTTAAAACACTACGTAAAGAAATTTCTAAACAAAAAGATATTCCTCCTTATGTTATTTTCCAAGATGTTTCTATTGATGAAATGTCTATCCACTATCCTATTTCTAAAGAGGAATTAATGAATATTTCTGGAGTAGGATCGGGAAAAGTAGAACGTTATGGTGAGCCTTTCTTAGCTCTTATCAAAAAATATGTAGAAGAAAATGAAATAGAACGTCCTAACGATATGGTTATTCGTTCTGTAGCTTCTCGCTCTAGCAAAAAACTTCAAATAATAAAAGCTATCGATAAGCAAATTCCTCTTGATGAAATTGCAAATTCTATAAGTATGGATTTGGAGGAATTAATTAACGAATTAGAAGCTATTGTTTATTCCGGAACTAAATTGGATATAGAATATTATATAGAAGAAGAAATAGACGAGGAAAAAATAGACATAATCTACGACTATTTTATGGAAGTTGATTCTGACGGTATAACAGATGCTATAGAGGAACTAGAGGAAGAAGATTGTACAGAAACCGAAATCCGTTTGGTTCGAATTTTATTTACTTCTGAAATGGCCAATTAGATTTACAATTCTGCGATAATCGTACTTTTAGCTATTGTTTTATCTTCTAAGTTTACTTTTATATTTGTGCCTATGGGTAAAATAAGATCAACTCTAGAACCAAATTTTATAAATCCCATATTTTCGCCTTGTTCTGCTTTATCGCCTTTTTTAGAATAACAAACAACTCTACGAGCCACAGCTCCTGCAATTTGTCTAAACATTACCTCAAGACCATCTTCTCTTTTTACAACAACAGTAGAACGTTCATTTTCTGTAGACGACTTAGGCTTATGGGCTATAAAATGTTTTCCAGGATGATACTTCATATACGAAATATCTCCAGAAATAGGATACCAATTGGCATGCACATTTAGTGGAGACATAAAAATAGATACTTGAATACGTCTATCTTTAAAATATTCTGTTTCTTCAATTTCTTCGATAGCTACTATTGTCCCATCTGCAGGTGCGATAACTTGCTCATTATTTTTAACAATACTTCTTTTAGGATATCTAAAAAAACTTACAATAAAGAGCCAGAAAATAAAATAGACAAAATACAAAGGAAGCGCATAAACAACTGGCAAACAAAGACTTGTTCCGTATGCAAATAAAAGCATCAATATTAAAGCTAAAACAATGCTAAGGTATCCTTCCTTATGTATTCTCATTATTCAATAAATTAAAAAAACAGGAGATAAAAGTAATTAAATTATCTGTAAATAAAAAAAGACAATGGGCAAACCTAACAAAGTGCTATCAAAACGGTCTAAAATACCTCCGTGTCCAGGTATAATATTTCCTGAATCTTTTACCGAGACAGAACGCTTAAATAACGACTCTAACAAATCTCCATAAACGCCAAATACATTAATAATTATACTTATAACAATCCAATTTTCTAATTTTAGTTGTGGAAAAATAGTGTGAACGAGAAAAGCAACTCCTAAGGCTGCAACAAACCCACCAATAGCTCCTTCCCAAGATTTTTTTGGAGAAATTCTCTCGAAAAGACGATGTTTACCCATGGTAACACCAGCCAAATAAGCGCCTGTATCGCTTGTCCATTGAATCATAAAATAACCAATAATAACAAAAGCATTAAAATACATAGCTTGTTTATTTAGAAGTTGTGTTGTTATATCTAAACTCCCTGATGTGGCATCGCTGTGTATTACCATAAAATGAATTAAGGATAAAGGTAAAGCTAAATATAAAATACCAAGAACGCTTACCGCTAAATTAACAATAGGCTGTTCTTTTTTTCGATATAATTCTATTATTAACAGAATAGAAAAAAGAGGAATTATCCATATAAAAGCATGAAAAGACCAAACCTTAAGTGCAACAAAATAAGAAATAGTATAAATAGAAGCTGCAATAAATACACCTATTATAATATTAGGCTTGTAGTTGGCTGTTTTTACAAAAGAATAAAATTCGTTTAGCCCTAAAACTAAAATCGAAAGAAACAAAAAATAATTGCTTAAACTATTAAAGAACAAACCGCCCATAATAAAAGCAACTATAAATAAACTGGATAAAGAACGTGTTAATAAATTTTTCATTAAATCGTTTTATAGCTAATAAATTAGCGTTTAATAATTTTTATAAATCACTGTCAATGTTTTTGGACCGTGAGCCCCCAATATAAGTGTTTTTTCTATATCTGCCGTACGACTAGGACCTGTTGCCAAAGAAATCATCGAAGGAAGTGTATCGTATTTTTTTTGTAATGCCAAAAGAGCATCTTTGGTATCGGCGACTAATTGTTCTTTTTCTACGAGTACCACTTGGTTTTCGGGAAAAACATTTAACCGCCTTCCTGAACCGGAAAGTGCCGAAGTAATAACAGAACCTAAACGTGCTGTGATGTATTCACAGCGAATAAATCCGTAATTTACCTTTTTTGCTTTTATATCTGACTGATAATGAATAGATACAGATTTTAATTTTTCTTGCAAAACATTATCTACACAAAAAACATCTTCCTTTGAAAAAACAAGCTTTAAGATTTTTTGTAATTCATCATCAGAGGAAACAAGATAAAATTTGCCATCTATTGCCTCAAAAGATTGCCGAAAAGTTTCTAATAAAGATTCGTCTTTTTGCTGAAAAAAATCATCTTGCAAAGGTTCTTCTACTCCTTTCCAAAGATTATTGCTCCCTTTAGCTTGACGAATATTTGCTAATATTTTTTCTTTCGAACTCATTAATTATGCTTCTGTTCCTTCTTCTTTAGTAGTTGAATCAGTATTGTTTTCTGCGGTTTTTTCTTCTGAAGACTCCTCTTTATTTTCTGATGTAGAAATTTCATTATTTTCTACAATTGTATCTTCTGGCTTTTCTATATCCTTTTCTTTTTCTCTTTCATTTTCTAAAGCATCTGCTCTCGAAGTCCAAGGTCTTTTACCAAAAATGCTCTCCAAATCCTCGGCAAAAATCACTTCTCTTTCTCTTAAAAGATCTCCCAATTGTACCAAACCTTCCTTATTGTCTTCCAACAACTTAATAGCTCTATCATACTGCTCATCAACTATGTTTTTTACTTCCTCATCGATAGCTTCAGCTGTTTTTTCGCTATAGGGTTTGGTAAAATTATAACCCGATTGTCCTGTGGAATCGTAATAAGACAGATTTTTGACTTTTTCTCCCATTCCATAATATGATATCATCGCATAGGCTTGCTTAGTAACTTTTTCCAAATCGTTGAGTGCTCCTGTAGATACTTTCCCAAAATTAACCAATTCGGAAGCTCTTCCACCTAAAGTTGCACACATCTCGTCGAGCAATTGCTCTTTGGTTGTTATTTGTCGTTCTTCTGGCAAATACCAAGCAGCTCCTAAAGCTTTTCCTCGTGGGATAATGGTTACTTTAATCAAAGGGTTAGCGTGTTCCAATAGCCAACTAATTGTGGCGTGTCCTGCTTCGTGATAAGCAATAGCTTTTTTCTCTTCTTTGGTAATAATTTTATTTTTCTTTTCTAAGCCACCTACAATTCTATCAATAGCATCTAAGAAATCTTGTTTTTCTACTACTTTTTTTCCTTTTCTTGCTGCTATAAGAGCTGCTTCGTTGCAAACATTAGCGATATCAGCCCCAGAAAAACCTGGCGTTTGTTTACCTAAAAATTCTGCATCAATATCTTTTGCTAAAGATTTTAATGGTTTTAAATGAACTTTAAAAATAGCTTTTCGTTCTACAATATCTGGTAATTCTACATGAATTTGTCTATCAAAACGCCCTGCTCTAAGCAATGCTTTATCCAATATATCAGCTCTATTGGTTGCTGCCAAAACAATAACACCTGAGTTAGAAGCAAAACCATCCATTTCTGTAAGTAGCTGATTAAGTGTGTTTTCTCTTTCGTCATTAGAACCCATATTCGGATTGTTTCCTCTGGCTCTACCAATAGCATCTATCTCATCGATAAAAATGATACAAGGTGATTTTTCTTTGGCTTTTTTAAACAAATCTCTAACTCTAGATGCTCCAACCCCTACAAACATTTCTACAAAATCGGAACCCGACATAGAAAAGAAAGGAACGTGAGCTTCTCCTGCAACAGCTTTTGCTAATAAGGTTTTTCCTGTTCCTGGAGGTCCTACCAATAAAGCACCTTTAGGAATTTTACCTCCCAAGTCTGTGTATTTTTTTGGTGATTTTAAGAAATCTACAATTTCTTTTACTTCTACCTTTGCTTCTTCTAAACCTGCAACATCGTTAAAATCAACTTTTATATTAGTCTCTTTATTAAATTCTTTTGCTCTTGACTTTCCAATACTAAAAATTCCACCAGCTCCTCCAGAAGATGCGCCACCATTCATTCTTTTAAAAATAAATAGCCATACTAATATTATCAAAATAAAAGGAAAAAGATAACTTAGTGTATCACCAAAAAAATCTTTTCGCACTTCATTTTTTAAAGAAATACGCTCAGCCTCACCCAAAGAAGTATTTAAAGCATCCCATTTTTTTACAAAATCGTCCATCGATAAGATGGTGTAATAATATTGTGCCGAAGGAACACCAAAAGAGCCTTCAGATTTGTTGGCAGCATCTTTATATTCTTCGTTAGAAAGTTTATCTTTTTTAATATAAACCTCTGCTATTTCCCTATTAACAACAACAACTTTCAGGATGTCTCCATTATGAGCAATTCGCTCTATTCTATCCCAAGTTATTTCTTTAAGATTTCCTCCTATGTTAATAAAATTCATTCCTAAAAAAAGCACAAACAATAAACCATATACCCAATAGATATTAAACTTAGGTTTATTAGGGAAATTCTTTTTTAAGTTATTATTTTTTTGTTCTTTTTTCTGATTTTCTTTTTCCATTTTTTTAGTCTTCGTAAGTTTTTATTGGAGCATCAGCCCATAATTCTTCTAATTTATAAAAATCTCTAAATGGTGTTTGAAAAATGTGTACCATAATAGAAACATAATCCAACAAAATCCACTGCGAATTATCTTTTCCCTCTACATGCCAAGGCTTTGTTTTCAAAACTTCTCTAACATCTCTTTCTACACCCTGTGCAATAGCGTCTACTTGCGTATTACTATTTGCATTGCAAATAATATAATACTCCGAAATAGCTCCACTAATTGCTCCAACCCTTATAGATACAATATTTTCGCCTTTTTTATCTTGAATACCTTTTATGATAGTATCATGTAATTCTTGTATTTCTTCCTTTGGTATATTAAAACTCATACATTATTGTTTTTGAACTTACAAAGATAAAAAAATAAAAGCTAAACAAGTAGATTTAATCTACTATAAGATAAGAGTAGTTAATAAAAATATTAGCTATCTTTAAATAAGAACTTTACTCTTATATAAAATATTCGTAGCTTTGCTCTTTCATTAAAAAAACACATTCATTACTATGAGACATTTATTATGGCTCCCTTTATTATTAATTTCGTTTATCTCTTTGGCTCAAATACCAGATGGATACTACGATGATGCAGAAGGGAAAACAGGAGAAGATTTAAGAACAGCTTTGTATAATATTATCAAAGACCATAGCGCTGAAAGTTACAGTGATTTATGGGAGGATTTTAAATCTACAGACAAAAAAGACAATGGAAAAGTTTGGGATATTTATTCTATCAAAAAAGACGGCAGTTCCGATTATGAATATACTTTTAGCGATGACCAATGTGGCGATTATAGTGCAGAAGGCGACTGTTACAACAGAGAACATTCCTTTCCTAAATCTTGGTTCAATGACGATAGCCCTATGTACACCGACCTATTTCATATCTATCCTACCGATGGATATGTAAATGGGAAAAGAGCTAATCTCCCTTATGGAGAAACAGATAATGCTTCATGGACTTCTACCAACGGAAGTAAAATAGGTTATTGCTCATACGTAGGTTACACCGACAAAATATTTGAACCTATTGATGAATTTAAAGGAGATTTAGCACGGTCTTATTTTTATATGCTTACACGATACAAAGACGTTTGTAGCTCTTGGACTAGCGATATGCTCGAAGGAGACCATTTTGCCGAATGGGCAAGAAAAATGCTTGTAGAATGGGCTGAAGAAGACACTGTAAGTCAAAAAGAAATAGACCGAAACAATGCTATTTACGATATTCAAAATAATAGAAATCCTTATATAGACCATCCTGAATGGGTAAAAACAATTTGGGGCGACAATACCGATATTCAAACAATTAAAAAAGAAAATATCAAAACATGGTATGCAAAGCACACTCTTTTTGTTACAAACAGAAAAAACGAAACGTACTTTAATATTGTCAACATAACAGGTCAAGTCGTTGCTACAAAAGAATTGAGTAATAATTCCAATTCTTATGAAATTAATTTACATACAGGGGTTTATTTTATATCTTTTTATAGCAAAAATAAAATCACTACAAAAAAGATATTAATTCCATAATAAGAAGAATAAATCTCAAAAACAGAAATATTTATTATCTTAGCTTTTCATTTATAAACAATAAACATTCATTATTATGAAAAAAACACTTATTTTAATTTTTACTATAGCACTAGGTGTTAACACCTTTGCTCAAACTTCTTTAGGTTTGAAATTTGGACTTAACAGTAACACTTATTGGGCTGTAGGAAACAAAAGCTTGGGAGAACCTGCTGCAGATGTTGCTAATTCAACTTATGGAAATCTTATAGGATATAATGCTGGATTGGCTTTTAATACTAAAATGGGCGATGTTGGTAGCTTTCAATTAGAATTATTATATTCTCAAAAAGGAAATTCAGCAAAATCTACAAAAGCTTTTAACAGAGCTACATATATCGACTTAAAACCACTTTTTAACTTAGGTGGTGGTGGCGATAAATGGAGAGTTTTCGCACAAATAGGACCTTCTATTAATTTCTGGTTGTCAAAAGCTGATTACGATCCTGTTTTTGGGAAATTTATACCAGGAAGCGATAAGTTTTTATCCGCAACAGAAGACGAAGATGGAACTAACAATATTCGTGTAGATTTTGGTGTTGTGCTAGGTTTTGGATTTAAATATAAAGTAGGACCAGGTTGGATTTTATTAAATCCTCGTTACGAATTAGGTTTAGTGCCTCATACCATAGTAGATTTAGGAGGCTCTGACCAAGGAGGTTATGGAATCATGAATAAAGGAATGAGCATAACAACAGGCTATTTATTTGAATTTTAAAATTCTTAAGAATTATATAATCCCGCTTCTTTATGGTTGCGGGATTTTTATTTTATTTAAATGTATTTGAGCAAACATAAATTATTTATTCTTTTCTTTTTTCTCACTTTATTTTCTAGAGGACAAAATATTCCTTTTGAAAATGGAGCTGCGAATAATGGTTTAGGAAATAGCTCATTGGCAATGTCTAACATTTGGTCTATTAACAACAATCAGGCAGCATTGTCATATCTTAAAAATCCAGAAATTGCTATTTATTATACCAATCGTTTTTTGCTAAAAGAGCTAAGCTCACAGTCTATTGCATACGCACACCCTACTTCTTTTGGAACTTGGGCTATGGCTATTGATTATTTTGGATATAACCAGCATAGCGAATTTCAGATAGGCTTGGCTTATGCCAAAAAGTTTAACGAGTACATCAGTTTAGGCGCTCGTTTTAATTATTTACAATACCAGCAAACAGCAGAATATGGCAATACCCATACTGTTCTTGCCGAATTAGGAATCTTGTCGCATCCCAATGAAAATATATTTATTGGTGCTCATATTTATAATCCTTCG
>Ga0256827_10001456_pt1 | contig 15142 bp, 10 predicted proteins | sample CV84metaG_FD_185977 | JGI IMG/M metagenome (GOLD analysis project Ga0256827, IMG submission 185977) | Hydrothermal vent microbial communities from East Pacific Rise, Pacific Ocean - CV84 | ecosystem: Environmental > Aquatic > Marine > Hydrothermal vents | place: Pacific Ocean: East Pacific Rise... | reverse complement strand
CGGCAGTCATCGTTACCTTGATTCTCCTCGGGCAAGTAATGGAATTACGTGCCCGCAGCCAAACCGGTGCAGCAATCAAAGCACTGTTGGGACTGGCACCAAAAACAGTCCGGAAAATCAATGCTGACGGCAGCGAAGAAGATGTGCCACTGGAGCAGGTCAAGACTGGCGATCTGTTGCGCATCAGACCTGGGGAAAAAGTTCCCGTCGATGGTGAAGTGATTGAGGGGACTAGTTCTATTGATGAGTCGATGATCTCCGGCGAGCCGCTGCCGGTCAGTAAGCAGGCAGGGGATAAACTGATCGGTGCCACAGTCAATTCGACCGGCTCACTAATTATGAAAGCTGAGAAAGTCGGCAGCGATACGCTACTGTCACAAATTGTCCAGATGGTAGCAGATGCGCAACGCAGTCGGGCACCGATTCAAAAACTCGCCGATCAAGTTGCCGGATACTTTGTTCCAGCAGTGATCACCATTGCCGTCCTCGCATTTGTCATCTGGTTCTTCGTCGGTCCCGAGCCACAACTAGCATACGCATTGATAGCTGCAGTTTCGGTGCTGATTATCGCCTGCCCTTGTGCTCTTGGCTTGGCAACCCCGATGTCGATTATGGTCGCAACCGGTAAAGGAGCTGGATTAGGGGTCCTGTTCAAAAATGCCGAAGCCATTGAAACTCTGCGTAAAGTGACAACCCTGGTTGTTGATAAAACCGGCACCTTAACCCTTGGCAAACCGAAATTGACCGGAATTATTCCGGTTAAAGATATCAGCGAAAGCCAACTATTGACTCTCGCCGCCAGCCTCGAAAAAGGGAGTGAGCATCCCCTGGCAGCAGCACTGGTTGATGGCGCCACCGAACAGGAACTCACCCTGACCAATGCCGCAGACTTTACGTCTCATACCGGCAAGGGTGTTTCCGGACAGATTGGCAATAAGAAAGTTGTACTGGGAAACCGGCAACTGTTGGCAGATTTTTCCATCGATCCGCAACCGTTACTCAAACAAGCTGACGAACTACAGAGCGAAGGGCAAACGGTGATGTTTGTCGCTATCGACAGACAGTTTGCCGGACTGCTGGCGGTTTCTGATCCAATCAAAGAGACAACTCCACAGGCGATTAAACAGCTTCATGCTGAAGGGATAAAAGTTGTCATGCTCACTGGCGACAACCGGGCAACCGCCGAAGCCGTGGGGAAAAAACTGGCGATCGATGAAGTGATTGCTGACGTTCTCCCCGATGGAAAAGCTGAGGCAGTGAAAAAATTTCAAGCAGCTGGAGAGCTGGTCGCGATGGCTGGTGATGGCATCAACGATGCTCCAGCACTCGCCCAAGCCGAAGTCGGTATCGCTATGGGAACCGGCACCGATGTGGCAATGGAATCTGCAGGAGTCACACTGGTTAAGGGTGATCTCACTGGAATTATCCGGGCATTGAAGTTGAGCCGTGCAACCATGGCCAACATCCGCCAGAATTTGTTCTTCGCCTTTATCTACAATTCTTTAGGCGTCCCTTTGGCAGCCGGAGCTCTCTACCCGATGTTCGGAATCACCCTCAGTCCGATTATTGCCGCAGCAGCCATGAGTTTAAGTTCCGTCTCGGTTATCAGTAATGCATTGAGACTGCGATCAGTAAAAATAAATTAACTGGAAAACATGGTAGTCTGGTAAAAATAGAGCGGAAGAAAGGCAACGGCATGGCATACGAAGGGTTGATCCGCAGCATCTTCTTTTTCACGGTACTAATTCTGGTCGGCTATGTAGAGACCAGGGCAGCCCGCCGACCTTTGACGGTATCAAAAAAGGGGCGCTGGTTTAATAATCTCAGTATTATTTTTCTCAGCAGCCTATTGCTCAAGCTGGCCGTTCCAGTGGCAGCAACAGGTATTGCCGCTGCGGCTGCAGCCAAAGGGTGGGGACTATTCAATAGTTATGATTTTTCACCGTGGTTGACAATTCCCCTGTCAATCCTGCTACTGGATTTGGTGGTTTACCTGCAGCATCTGATGTTTCATGCCACCCCGATTCTCTGGCGACTGCATATGGTTCACCATGCCGATCTCGATCTCGATGTCACCAGTGGATTACGTTTTCATCCGCTGGAGATCCTCCTCTCGATGGGGATAAAAATGGCAGTGGTTGCAGCGCTGGGAATCCCGGTTATTGCTGTTCTGATTTTTGAAATCACCCTCAATGCAACAGCGATGTTCAATCATGGCAATATTCATCTGCCGGAAAAAGTTGATCGCATTTTGCGATTATTCACCGTTACTCCCGATATGCACCGGGTTCACCATTCTGTCCTGATCCGGGAAACCAACAGTAATTTTGGCTTCAATTTCCCCTGGTGGGATCGGCTCTGTGGAACCTACCGCAGCCAGCCGGCGGCCGGTCATAATGATATGACAATCGGACTTTCTCAGTTCCGCAAAGCAGAACAGGTCACATTATTGAAATTGTTGATACTCCCCTTTATCGGAGCAGCAGGTCGCTATTCTTTGAAGTATATTGGCAAGGATCCAACTGCGACACAAAGGGATTCTGACTCCAGTGAGTAGGGATACAGATCATATTAATGAGAAGAGAAGTGGGAGCAGATCTAACGAGATGTTTTTGTTTGATACTCTTATTTCGTCAGATTATTCTACATCGACAAAAAAAGGCGGTCACCCTCAGAAAGAGCAACCGCCTTTTTATTGTTGACCAGTATTGACCTTATTCAGCAGAAATAGCATCTACCGGACAAGAATCAACACAAGCACCACAATCGGTACAGGAATCTGCATCAATTGAATAGATATCGCCTTCGCTAATGCAGTCAACAGGACAGTTGGGCAAACATGCGCCACAAGCGATACACTCGTCAGAAATTACATGAGCCATGGTTATTCCTCCTAAATTATGTAAGTTGTCCACTCGACAATCGAGTGTGTTTGTGAGTCTTGTATCAGATATTTCAGTTGCTGTCCAGAGCAGAAAAACCCTTGCCTAAAAACTATTATCTAGGCTAGCCTAATGACCTGTATCATATGAATAAAGACTGGCAAGAAGCAGTCAGAATTATAGCTCGCACTTGCATAAATAATCCAGATCAAAAATTATATTTCACACTATCAGCAAGGAGATTCAACATGGAAATTCTAGCTCTGAATTGTGGTAGCTCCTCGGTAAAGTATCAACTTTACAATTGGAGCAAAGGGGAGGTTATCGCCCGGGGGATGGTCGAACGAGTCACCATCGGTAATTCTTTTATTATCCATGAAGTGCCTGACCGGGAGACCTATCGGGAGGAGTACGAATGCCCGGATCACAAAACAGCAGTTCATCTGATTGTCAGAACTCTCACCGACAAGACCCATGGGGTCGTTGATGATATGAGCCACATCTCAGCCGTTGGACACCGGGTGGTTCATGGAGGTGAAAAATTCACCAAGTCGATCCTGATTGATGACACGGTTCTTGATGCCATCAAGGAGGTTCAACACCTGGCACCACTCCACAATCCACCTAATATCTCAGGGATTGAAGCTGCTCAGATTACCCTTCCGGATGTCCCCCATATTGCAATATTCGATACTGCATTTCATCAATCAATGCCGGAGCATGCCTACACCTATCCGGTCCCCTATGACTGGTATAAAAAACACGGGGTCCGGCGCTACGGTTTTCATGGCACCAGTCACCTCTACGTCTCTAAGCGTGCCGCCGTACTGTTACAGAAAAAACCGGAAGAGTGCAACCTCATCACTATGCATATCGGCAATGGTGTTTCACACACCGCAATTAAAAATGGAATTTCTATCGATACTTCGATGGGGCTCACTCCATTGGAAGGGGCAGTCATGGGGACCCGCTGTGGAGATATTGACCCGGCAATCCCTGGATTTATTATGGAACGCGAAAACCTTTCACCTCGCGAGGTTGACAGTATTTTAAATAAAAAATCGGGGGTTTTAGGGATCACCGGAGAATTTACTGATCGCCGTGATATTATTGAAGCTGCCGAAGCAGGAAACAAACGTTGTGAACTGGCACTGGAGATTGAAGGTTACCGGCTGAAAAAGTATATCGGTTCCTATTGTGCAGTGCTGGGCCGATTGGATGCCGTTGTCTTTACCGCCGGAGTTGGTGAGATGGGTTGGCTGATCCGCGAAAAGGCGCTGGAAGATCTCAGCCACATTGGTATTATCCTGGATAAAGAAAAAAACCGCAATACCATGACCCGCAAAGAGGAGACTCTTATCACCACTGCCGATTCACCAGTCAAAGTATTTGTCATCCCGACTGATGAAGAGTTAGTCTTTACCGAAGATGTTGTGGCGATTCTGGAGGGAACATATACCGATCATATGCAGTTTAAATACTCATTTTCTGATGATTCTTTCCGCCGCAAATAATTCATCGTACCGACTCGTCTCAAAACAGCAGCTCGATCCTACGTATCGGGCTGCTGTTTATTTTCACTAACATTCTGCTAATCACCAAATCGAAACATCAATAGTATTCCTCCCCGTAACCGGGGATCAGGTCAAACCAGTCAGCATGGTTTTTCGCTTCAACTAAAGCGGCTTCAGTTGCTGCGATAATTCGGTCACGATCCTTTGGATAACTCCCGGCTAAATTCAAAATATTGGAGACGTGGTTTGATCGCAGGATGGTTTTTTGCGGGTGCAGGTGTTGTACAACAGTCAGTGCTTCCTGAATGATTTCCCCGTTAGTTAATGGTTCGATCAATGTAAAATAGTTATCGTTATGCCGTCTAAACATCGTCAGCAACGAGAAATATTGTGGGGAGAGTTGATTGATCCACTCTGCAGTTGCAACCGCATGCTCATGACTACGTTGCTGCCCGGCTAACCCGAGAATTGCAGTAATTGACAATTTTATCCCGGCTTGTTTAGCCTTGCGACAGAGTTCCAGCATCTGCTCCGGGCTATACCCTTTATTAGTCAGCTTCAGCGTTTGGGCATCACCACTTTCAAGCCCTAGATAGAGGATACGCAACTTTCTGGACTTCAGCTGGCGCAATTCCTCAATACTTTTTGTCGTCAAACTTCTCGGGGAGGCATAGATTCCTACCCGAGTCAGATTGATGAATTTAACCTGGAGAAGATCGAGTATCTCAACCAGCCCGGCCTGGGGATAGACCAAGGCATCACCATCAGCGAGAAAAATCCGTTGATATTGGCGACGATGAAGATCAGGAATCGTTTCAATTTCAGCAGCAATATCAGCGACACTCCGCAGCCGAAACTGCTTCATCCTGTACATCCCGCAAAACCGGCATTGATTCTGACTGCAACCAATGGTGATTTGTAAAATCAGTGATCGTGCCTCAGAAGGGGGACGGAATACCGGCTCTTCATAATTGAAATAGTACATCTAATCCCTTAATTCATAAAATCATTGAGAAACACAACTATCCTAACACAGCAAAAAACACCAATCCAGTCACGACAAACCTTGCCTTTAACCATCGAAAACCGCTATCTTTCTAGTCCAGAGCCAGTGCTGAAAAACCAGTCAAAAGGAGAACCTCATGCATCAGGTCAAAATTATTGGTGAGACAGAAACCTATCCGGTTGGTAAAATTATCTGTCTGGGACGAAACTATCTGGACCATATCCGTGAACTTGGCAACAAAGTCCCTGACCGCGCAGTTATTTTCTGCAAGCCGGCCAGCAGCTTACTATCAGACGGAGGGACGATAGAGATTCCCGGGTACTCTAACGATTGCCACCATGAGCTGGAACTGGCTCTCCTGATCGGCAGATCGGGGAAAAACATACCGGAAGAGAATGCTTTATCATACGTATCGGGGTACGCTGTAGCCCTTGATTTAACGCTACGGGACCTCCAGAGCGAATTGAAAAATAAGGGGTTGCCGTGGGAAATTGCTAAAGGGTTTGATACGTCCTGCCCGCTATCCGATTTCACCGCAGCGGACCAGGTAAGCGACCCCAACAATCTGGAGCTCTGCCTGAAAGTGAATGGTGAAATCCGTCAACAGGGAAATACCGCACAGATGATGCGCTCGGTGGAAGAAATTATTGCCGAGGTCTCGACCTTTTACACTCTCGAACCCGGCGATATCATTCTCACCGGAACTCCCGCCGGAGTCAGTCGAATTGTCTCTGGTGATCAGCTATCGGGAACCATTGCTGAGGTTGGATCACTCCAGGTCTCCGTAGCATGAACCTAAAAGTTGCTCTGGTAGGCCCGGGGCGGGTCGGTTGTGCTGTCAGCAAACGGCTCAATGAAGCGGGCTACCCTGTCACCACAATCATCAGTCGCAGTCATGAGAGGGCAACTGAAGCGTGTTCCTATATCGGTTGTTCAACAACTTCAGCATCAACACAACTGACTGAGCTTGTAACTGCAGAGATAATTCTTCTCACCGTTCCCGACGACCAAATTCGACCTTTGGCCGTCCGGATCCAAACTCTGAACCAATTCACAAAACCGCCAACGCTGATCCATTTCAGCGGCTTACACCCAGCCAGAGTTATGCAACACCACTCTTCACCGTTAGAACTGTTATCACTTCACCCCCTCCTCCCCTTTGCCTCCCGGGAAAAAGCTTACCTCAACCTGCAGGGGTGTCCCTGTGCTCTGGAGAGCAAAAGCCCGAAAGCATTGATGATTGGTGAAGAGTTAGTCAGTGCAATAAGGGGAGCCCCTTTTACCATTGATCAGAACAAAAAACCACTCTACCACGCTGCAGCTTGTATTGCCTCAAATTACCTTGTCAGCTTGTTTGCTTCAGCCCGTGAACTATTGATCAACTGTGGAATTGAACCCGATCGAGCAACCCCCTTACTATTACCATTAGTCCGGGCTTCCGTAGGGAATATACAGAATCTTGGTCCGGAACAGGGACTCACCGGGCCAATTGTCCGTGGAGACATTGGAACGGTGACAGAACACCTGCAAGCCATACAGGATAATGCCCCGGAACTATTACAACTCTACCTGCAGATGGGAATTGTGACGGTTGAAATCAGCCAAAAGTCTGGTCGTCTGGCTCCCCAAACAGCAACTCTCATGAAAGATCTACTGGATAAAAAGGGGCTCAAGTAAAACCCTCCCAGTATATAATAAAATCACCAGTATTGAGATGATCAGAAAAATAAACGTATAAATACCGGACACACGATAGGCACAAAAAAATCCCCGTCAATATTGACGGGGATTTTTTATTACGCTCCCTGCAAAGCTGCATGGGCTGCAGCTAAACGGGCTATCGGCACCCGATAGGGAGAACAGGAGACATAATCTAAACCAATATCGTGGCAAAAAATGACGCTAGATGGTTCCCCACCATGTTCGCCACAAATTCCAACCTTCAACTCGGGCCGGGTTTGCCGCCCCCGCTCAAAACCGATCCTTACTAATTCCCCGACACCACGCTGGTCAAGAGCAACAAAAGGATCTTTTTTCAGCACTCCCCGCTCGATATAGTCAGGGAGAAAATGGCCGGCATCATCACGTGACAATCCATAGGTTGTCTGGGTTAAATCGTTGGTACCAAAAGAGAAGAAATCTGCTTCACGGGCAATTGCATCAGCAGTTAAAGCAGCCCGCGGCAATTCAATCATCGTTCCGATTAAATAATCAACCTTAACCCCATAACTTTCACAGACAGCATCTGCAACCCTAACGGCATTGGTACGCAATATCTGCAATTCATTCACATGACTCACCAAAGGAATCATGATTTCCGGAACAATCTCGAACCCTTCATTCTTAACCAGCTCACAGGCTGCTTCCATAATTGCCTGAACCTGCATATCATAAACTTCAGGATAGGTAATCGCCAGGCGACAACCACGATGCCCCAGCATCGGATTAAACTCATGGAGACTGGCCACGTGATCTTTAACTTCAGAAAAGCGAATTCCAACTGCGTTGGCAAGTTCCGAGATATCATCATCGGTTTGGGGAAGAAATTCGTGCAGAGGTGGATCAAGCAACCGAATCGTCACCGGCAACCCCTTCATCTCGCGGAACAGGCCGATAAAATCCCCTTTTTGCATCGGTAAAATTTTATCCAGCGCCCGTTTGCGTCCCTCCAGATCATCTGCCAGAATCATCTCCCGCACCGCCTGAATTCGCTCACCCTCAAAAAACATATGTTCAGTCCGGCACAGACCGATCCCTTCCGCACCAAAGTCACGAGCAACTTTTGCATCACGGGGGGTATCGGCATTGGTCCGGACCTTAAGCCGTCGGAACTGATCTGCCCAACTCATAAACGTAGCAAAATCACCACTCACCGCAGGTTGAATCTTCGGTACCACACCCAACATCACTTCACCGGTGGTTCCATTCAAAGTGATCTCATCACCCCGTTTAATCAGTTGCCCTGACTTTGTGGTCAACTGTTGTTTTTCATAATCAATTTTGATATCACCACATCCGGTGACACAACATTTTCCCATACCACGAGCCACAACCGCTGCATGAGAAGTCATCCCGCCACGGGCGGTCAGAATCCCCTGTGCTGCGTTCATCCCATGGATATCTTCGGGGCTGGTTTCAATCCGCACCAGAATAACTTTTTTCTTCAATCGAGTTTGTTCTTCGGCTTCATCGGCATTAAAAACAACTCGACCACTCGCAGCACCGGGGGATGCTGGCAACCCCCTGGCAACAACCTGTTTATCAGCTGCAGGGTCAAGAGAGGGGTGTAACAGCTGATCCAGCTGATCAGGGTCAACCCGCAGCACCGCTTCTTTTTTAGTAATTAATTTCTCGCCCACCATATCAACAGCAACCTTGATTGCAGCTTGCGCAGTCCGCTTTCCAGTTCTGGTTTGCAACATATACAGCTTACCTTTTTCAATGGTAAACTCGATATCCTGCATATCCTTATAGTGCTGTTCCAAAATTGAGCGGATATTGACCAGTTGCTCGTAGCTGTCGGGAAGAACCTCTTCCATAGAGGGGAGATCCCCCTCTTTATGTTTTGCCCGGTTGATCGGCTGGGGAGTTCTAATCCCTGCAACCACATCTTCCCCCTGCGCATTAACCAAGAATTCTCCGTAAAAATAGTTTTCTCCGGTCGAAGGATCCCGGGTAAAAGCAACCCCGGTGGCACAATCATCTCCCATATTGCCAAAAACCATCCCCTGGACATTAACCGCTGTCCCCCAATCGCTGGGGATAGAATGAAGCTTGCGATAAGTCACCGCACGGGGCGTCATCCAGGAACCAAATACGGCCCCAATCGCCTCCCACAATTGCTGTAGGGGATCTTCCGGAAATACCTCACCCAGACTTTCCTTGTAAATCTGCTTAAATTCAACCACCAACTCCTGCAAATCTTCAGCAGATAATTCGGTGTCGAGTTCAACATTTTTCTGCTCTTTTTTCTCCGCCAGGATTTTAGCGAAAGCGTCTCCGTTCATCCCCTTGACGACGTTGGCAAACATCTGAATAAAACGACGATACGAATCATAGGCAAAGCGTGGATCATTGCTCTGACGGATCACCCCCTGAATCGTCTGGTCATTCAGCCCGAGATTTAAAACTGTATCCATCATTCCCGGCATTGAAGCTCGTGCTCCGGAACGAACCGAAACTAATAATGGGTTGTCACTATCACCAAACCCCTTATCCATCCGTCGTTCAAGAGTCTTTAAAGCACTAGTCACCTCATCATGTAAACCAACCGGAAAATCTCGATTATTGGAATAATAGCTGGTACAAACTTCGGTTGTCAGGGTAAATCCCGGGGGTACCGGCAAACCGATTGAAGTCATTTCGGCAAGGTTGGCCCCCTTACCACCGAGTAATTCCTTCATTGAACCATTTCCATCCGCTTCACCGACACCAAAGGCATAAACGTACTTGGACATTCTATTGCTCCTTACCACAACGTGGTCAGCTTACTTGCAAATTAGGCAATCCGCCGGAAATCGGCAATCCCCTTAAATAAACCGGCAATACCGGTCAATAAAGCCAACCGATTATTCTTGATCGACTCATCATCTACCATCACCATAACACTGTCAAAAAATGTATCCACGGGCTGACGAAGTTCGGCTATTGCCGCTAAAGCCCGGGTATAATCGCGCTTTGAAACATAGCCTGCAACCTGCCCCTGAACCTGCTGCAGTTGCCAAAAAAGTTCCTTTTCACACTCTTCGTTCAGCAAAGTTGGATCGACAGGTTGATCCAGACCCCCTTTGATAATATTACCAACCCGCTTGAATGCCACCGCGAGGGGTTCAAAATCGTCCCGTTGCTTCAGCTCAGATAAAGCTTTTATCCGTTCGACAGCATCAAGTGGTTCAACAAAAGCAGCACTTAAAACAGCATCAACGACATCACCCGGATAATTTTGTGCCGACAGTAGATTCACCAACCGCAAACGGATAAACTCAACAACATCAGCAACGATTTCAGCAGCATCTCGCTGCCGTTTTGCTTCCAAAAGCTCCACCGTATCAGCGACAAGGGCGGGAATCGAAATCGGATAACCACGATCCATAATAATGGCCAAAATTCCAATAGCACTCCGCCGTAAAGCGTAAGGATCAGCGGTTCCGGTCGGTAGCAGTCCGACACTGAAACAACCACAGATGGTATCTATCTTATCCGCCAGGGAGATAAAAGCACCAATGTCATCACTGGGTAATTCACCACCGGCCTGAATGGGGAGATAGTGTTCATAGATCGCTTTTGCAATCCGCGGATCTTCCCCTTCCAGCAGGGCATATTCGCGCCCCATGACCCCCTGTAACTCCGGAAATTCATAGACCATTCCGGTTTCTAGATCACACTTGGCCAAGACCGCCGCACGCTTAGTCAGCTCCACGGTCTGCGGGGCAAATTGTTGTGCCAACCCAACCGCCAGTTGGGTAAATCGCTCTATTTTTTCAAAACTGGTCCCTAGTTTTGCCTGATAAACTACCTTTTTCAGTGGTTCAAGGCGTGCCTCAAGTTTGCTTTTCTGATCTTCTTGCCAGAAAAACATCGCATCGGCAAGACGGGCTTTGAGAACCCGCTCATTACCTGCCACCACCACTGCTGGATCTTTTGCCAAGGTATTGGCAATCGTCACAAAGTGAGGGAGCAGCTGCCCATGTTCATCAATCAGGGTAAAATAGCGCTGATGTTCACGCATACTGGTAATAAGTAACTCCGGCGGCAACTGAAGAAACCGTTCCTCAATGGTACCGGCAAGGGCCTGAGGAGTTTCAACCAGGAAGCAGACTTCGTCAAGAAGCTCCTGATCAGGATTGATTCTCCCACCCAGTTGTTGAGCGATCACTTCAAGCTGTTCATCAATCAACTTCCGGCGCTTCTCAATCTGTGGAATAACATAGTGCTGTTCAGCTTGAATAAGATAGTCATCAACACCACTGACGGTAAACTCTTCAGGAGCCATAAACCGGTGTCCACGAGAGAGGTTACCACTTTGCAGATCACCAAAAGAAAATGGAATAACTTCACCACCAAAGGTTGCAACAATCCAATGGATCGGCCTGACAAAACGGATATCCAAATCTTTCCAGCGCATCGATTTTTTAAACGGAATTTTACCAATCATCCGGGGGAGTATTTCCACCAATTGATCAATCGACTTCCCCCCTTCAATAACTTTCGATAAGAATAGATACTCACCCTTTGCTGTTTCAATGGTGCTTAATTCAGCAACACTGACACCATTGGTTCGGGCAAAACCTTCTGCTGCTTTGGTCGGGTTTCCTTCTGCATCAAAAGCAATCCGTGCCGGAGGACCGGTCAGTTCAAGCTCCTGCCGTTGCTGCTCTGTTGCAACATCGGCAATTGAGATCGCCAGACGCCGGGGAGTAGCAAAACTGCGGATTTCACCATACTCAATCCGGGCATCCGCCAATTCCTGGCTCAGCAACCGCTTAATATCATCCAGAGCACGCGGGATAAATCCTGCCGGGATCTCTTCGGTACCCAATTCAAAAAATAGTTCTACAGACATGTCCTTCTCCAATTTCTAACCCCATTCAACATGACAGAGTTGACGAGATGATCACTTCTTCAATAAGGGAAATCCGAGCTTTTCACGCTGCTTGACATACCCCTCGGCACACAACTTTGCCATATTCCGGACCCGACCAATATAACCAGCCCGCTCAGTCACCGAGATTGCACTCCGGGCATCGAGAAGATTGAATGCATGTGACCCTTTGAGGACAAAATCGTAAGCGGGGAATACCAGATCTTTCGCAACCAGTCGCAGGGATTCTTTTTCATACATATCAAACAGCTTGAACAGCATATCGGTATCAGCTTCCTCAAAGTTATAATGAGAAAATTCAACCTCGGTCTGGTGGTGGATATCCCCGTATTTGATCCCATCGGTCCACTCCAGATCGTAAACGTTATCAACTCCTTGCAGGTACATGGCAATCCGCTCACAGCCATAGGTAATTTCACCGGATATCGGTTTCAAATCAATACCGCCACATTGTTGGAAATAGGTGAATTGAGTAATTTCCATCCCATCCAGCCAGACCTCCCAGCCAAGGCCCCATGCACCCAGCGTTGGCCCCTCCCAGTTATCTTCAACAAAGCGGATATCGTGTGCCAGCGGGTCGATACCGAACCGTTTGAGAGAATTCAGGTAAAGTTCCTGAATATTCTGCGGTGAAGGCTTCAGAATGACTTGAAATTGATAGTAGTGCTGCAACCGGTTGGGGTTTTCCCCATAACGGCCATCGGTAGGGCGTCGTGACGGTTCAACGTAGGCGACGTTCCATGGTTCAGGACCGAGGGCACGTAAAAAAGTAGCAGGATTAAAGGTTCCAGCCCCTTTTTCGATATCATAGGGTTGCTGGATGACACAGCCCTGCTCAGCCCAATAGTTCTGCAGCGAAAGGATTAAATTCTGAAAATTCACATGACCTCCAAAGAAAACGAAATGCTACGGTAAAAAAGTATTTGTGCCGATGTAAAATTGAATCGCGAGTTTATCTCCCACCCCTAAAGATGTCAAGATTCACGGCGGGCAAAATCAGGAAAGGAATTTGAGTGACTTCGGCTCTCGCGGTAAAGTTTGTTGCAACACCTGGGCAAGAATCAAGCCCGCCTGTTGGAGGGTTTTTGAGCCAAAAGAGAATCCGGAAAACTGCCGATGTGACACATTGAGGGTACGGGCTAAAGACCCAACCGTCCCAAGATCAATCGGGAACCCCACCAACCCGGCACAATTAAGGCAAAGACTCCCACCCCGACTGGCATCAAAGCGAATAGTCTCCTGATCAAAAATCCTCAGACATTCACTGCAATGGAGAAGGTGGGGCATATAACCGAGGAGATAGACTAACCGCAACTCAAACAATAATCTCGTACACAACTGGTCACCACCCTGCTCAAGATAATCAAGAAAGCTGCAGACCAGCTCATAGATCTGCCGGTAAGGTTCGCCCTCTTCCAGAGCCAGGGAGATCAGTTCGACACCATAACTCGCCAGAGCCAGACGTTGCAGATCACCGCGCAGGCCAAAACGGGAATTAAGCAGCTCTGCGTCCTCTAATAGCAATAGCTCCCCCCGCCCCCGCTTCCACTGAAAAATTGCCTGAGTAAAGGGATCAAGAACCGCACCAAAGCGTTTACGGCTTTTCCGGGCTGCCCTGGCAAACCCTTTTTGCAATCCATATTCGGCGGTAAAGAGAGTCAAAATGATATCGGACTCACCGTAGTAGGTGTGGTGTAGAACGAGAGCTTCACAGCGTTGTGAAAGAGGATTCATAGCGTTTCTAGGCACTCAAGCAAGTTGATTGCTCCGGAAGAGAAATGCTGGATACCATCAGGAAACCAGGTAGGGGAGGAAAAAAGTGGCGGTACTGAAATAGATCAAGATACCGGTAATATCATTGACCGTCTGCACAAAAGGGCTGGAGGCAATAGCAGGATCAACACCAACTTTTTTAAAGAAGGCGGCAACAATAACTCCCATGCAGGCAGCAACAGTGATCGCTGTAACCATGGCAACACCAACGGCTAGACCTAAGTAGAGATTCTGTTGCCAGACCGAGGCAATTCCGGCGATCACCAATCCACATACCGAACCCATAATCAGGCCGACCCGTAATTCTTTAAAAAAGACCTGCCGTAGCATGGAAAAATCGATCCGACCGGTAGCAAATCCACGGACCATGATAGTCGAAGTCTGACCACCAACATTCCCCCCCATACCAGTAATTACCGGGATAAATGAAATCAACATAATCGCCTGCTCCAAGGTTGCTCTGAACAACCACATTAAGGTTCCAGTGATCATCCCTCCGACCAATGTCGTCAGCAGCCACGGCAGGCGGAGACGGGCGATTCTAAAAGACTTATAACCAAGCAGCAATTCCTCTTCGCTGGTACCGGCCATCCGCAGGATATCTTCAGTCGCCTCGTCACGCATGACATCAATAACATCATCAACAGTTATCAGGCCAAGAAGCTTACCTTGATCATCAACCACCGGGATAGCCAGAATATTATATCTAGCAACCAGATCAGCAACCTCTTCCTGATCAATATCCGCCCGAACCCGCATTACATTTGTCGACATAATATCGGATAATTTGGTTGCAGGAGGAACTGTCAATAATTGGCGCAGTGACAACACCCCGACCAGATGATTATGTTCATCCGTAACATAAACATAGAAAACCATCTCATAGTCTTCAGAATCCTGAAGGGCTTCTATCGCCTGCTTGACCGTTACGTCCTGATCAAGAGAGAAAACATCAGTCGACATAATACTGCCAGCAGTATCTTCATCATAACCGAGCAGATGTTCGACATCTTCTGATTGATCATCGTGCAACTGGGTCAGTATTTCCTCGGCTAACTCTTCAGGCAAACTGCGGAGGAAAACCGCACTGTCGTCATCTGCCATTTCCCGTACGATAGAAATCAAATAATCGCGGTCAAGAAGCTCGGCGATTTTGGGCCATGACTCCGGCTCCAATTCAGCCAGGACATCGGCAACACGCTCTATTTCAGGAGTTAATTCAAGCAGGGTTTTCTGTTCAGGAAGATCAAAATAACGAAATAGATGGGCAATATCTGCCGGGTGAATTTTGGCCAGTGCTTTCTTCAGGTTTGTCGTAGCACCACGACGGAGCAATTTGCTGACAGTCGTTTGTAAAACCTGCATC
>Ga0256827_10001455_pt1 | contig 15145 bp, 16 predicted proteins | sample CV84metaG_FD_185977 | JGI IMG/M metagenome (GOLD analysis project Ga0256827, IMG submission 185977) | Hydrothermal vent microbial communities from East Pacific Rise, Pacific Ocean - CV84 | ecosystem: Environmental > Aquatic > Marine > Hydrothermal vents | place: Pacific Ocean: East Pacific Rise... | reverse complement strand
CAAGTAGGGGAGTAGAAGTCTATAAAGACAGGTTTTTCATTGTTCTTGATGATCTTTTCATAATTTTTATCTGTAAGTTCCATGATGTTAGTGTAGCAATATTATGTTAAAATGGTGCTATGAAAGATCAAATTAAAATAGAATTTAAACAGAGTACCATAGATGACCTATTGGGATTTTCAGAGATACTCAAAAAAGATGTTAATGTGATGATAGAAGAGGCACTTGAACAGTATTTTGAGAATGAACAAAAGAAACTCATAGAGAAAGGCATTGAAGAAGATGCCTCTATGACAAACTTGGACTATGATGAGTTTTGGGATGGGTTGGATATCGGTTAGTTACTCATATTGTCAATCTCTTTAAGTTGTCTCTCTTCAATATGAAAAGTACGTGTAGCGATGCTCTGTGCTTCAGATTTGCTGTGTGTAACATAGAGTAGGGTAAAACTGAGTTCTTCTTGAAGTTTGATGATCTCTTCTCTTAAGTGTATATTGAGTGCTTCATCAAGATTGGATAGAGGCTCATCCATAAGTAGGATCTTTGGTGAGATGATGAGGGCTCTTGCCAACGCAACACGTTGACGCTGCCCTCCTGAGAGTTGGTCTATGCGTCGCTCTTCATACCCTTCTAAGCCTATAAGTGTGAGTAAGCTTTTTACTTTGATACGTTGCTGCTTGGTAGATACCCCTTGCATTTTAAGACCAAAACCAATGTTGTCAGCTACATTCAAATGAGGCCAGAGTGCAAGATCTTGGAAGATCATAGCAGTATGCCGTTGGTGTGGGGGTATAAGGATTTTTTTTGTTGCAGAAGCAAGTTTACTGTCAATAAAAATTTCTCCGTTTTGTAGTGTTTCAAAGCCTGCTACGGCTCTTAAGAGTGTACTTTTCCCGCTTCCTGAAGCCCCAAGTATGACCACTCGCTCATTAGCTTTGATATGTAGATCAATATTTTGTAAAAGTGTATGGTAAGTATAACCTAGATCAACATTTTTAAAGCGTATCATTTTCTCTCCTGAATGTGAGTAATAGTACCATCAACGGTATAAGAATAAGCAGTATCATGAGCAGACACAGAGATGCAATGATCTGAGGCTCACCATTTGCCATCTGTGTGGTGATATAAACCGGTAATGTTTCAAACCCAGGTGGGTAGAGCATCATGGTTAGTGTGCTTTCACGCAAAGAGAAGATCAATCCTACAAGAAAACTAACAATGAGAACTTTTTTACTTAACGGTATCAGAATGTACCGTATTGTCTGTAAAAGTGTAGCACCTGTGAGTTGGGCAGCTTCTGTCATGGAGGAGGGGATAAGACGCAATTTTGTCTGGGTGATCTTTGTTGTTAGTAGGATATATTTTGCTAAATAACCCATAAGAATGATAAGTGGTGTGGTATAGACAAACTGTGTATAGGGTGTGTTCCAAAAATAGATGAGAGCGATCCCTATAACCGTTGAAGGGAGTATGAAAAGAAAGAGTAGTATCGTGTCGAGTATGTTGGAACCCATATACTTTTTAGAAATGAGCATGTAAGCATAGCAAAAACCAAAAAGCATAAGAAGTACAGCACTTACAAGACCAAAGAGTATAGAGTGAAGTAAGGGTAAAGATGCTTTGTCCAGAGCAGTCATGAAGTAGTGCCATGAGTGAACTTCTTTAAGTAGTCCAAAAAGTGGGACAATGACAATAAGGCTGACCAGAAACAGTACCAAGAGAGTAAATAGTCTCTTGGTGGATCCGGGGAGCTTCATATGGTAATATTTTTGAGCATTTTGATAGCTAAAGAGATGCTTTTGAATATAGTACCGTTCTATTAAAATGACGGCAAGAGCAATAAGAAGCATGGGAAGGCTCATTACTATGGCAGCCTGGAAGTCGTAAAAGGCACTGAACTGTGTAAAACTCTCCAAGGCAAATACACGAAAACGCAGTACATTTGCAACGCTGTACTCACCAAAAGTAAGGATAAATACCAAAATAAATGAAAGAAGTATAACGGGTTTAATGAGAGGCAGAAGGATGTACCTAAGTACTTGTTTCTCTTTGGTGAAAAGACGGGCAGACTCTTCTAAAGAGGGGTCGATCTGCTGTAGGAAGAAAGATATCATGAGTATGGGAATAGGCAGATAGACTGTAAACAGTACCCATGTAGTACCTCCAAATCCAAAGAGAAACTCACCTAGCCATCCTTTCACACCAAGTATGTCAATCCAGCCTAAAGCAAGAATATAAGGAGGGATAAGCAATGGTATGATCAAGAGTATGAGGAATACACCTTTAAAAGGAAGATCACTTTTAGCAAAAAGTACACCTAAGGCTGTACCGATAAAAGTAGTGAGTGTAGCAACACTAAGCGCAAGAAAGAGTGAGTTTTGAAAAGCGGTCAATGAACCTGAAAAATTTGAAATATCTAATGTTGTAAGATTTCCAAAGAGGTGATAGAACATCCATAAAACAGGAAGAACCCCAATGAGAAGAAGTAGAGACCAGAGTATGAAAGTAAATATATACTCACTTTTCATACTAGTGATTGGTCCATGCTTTTACGTAGGGCTGTATCTCAAGTAGTTTTTGAGCGACTTTGCTGTAGTCAACCTGCATTACTTTGATCTGTTCAATAGGTTTAAGCTCTTTGGGTATTTTGACCCCTTTATGCAGCGGGATCTGTGCACAGTCAGCAAAGGCAAGTCTCTCTTCTGTCTGAGGACTCAACAAATAGTCAATAAGTTGCTTTGCTTGTGTAGGGTGTGGGGCATCTTTAATGAGCATAACAGTATTGGGGATAACAAACGCACCGACCTCTTCACTCTTTTGATCAGGATAGACAAAATGAATAGGTGCTTTTTGTCTTAAACGGCTAATGGCATCATCACTGTCAACCAGTGAAAAACTGTAGCGTTCTTTGGCAACAAGATCTGCACTTTCCCCGTTACTTGTTGAGGTAGTGATATCATTTTTCTTCATCCCCTCCATCAAAGCTTTGGTCTTTGCATCTCCTAAAATAGTAAAAAGTGCAGCAATATGAGCGGCAGTGGTACCAAAAAGAGGATTGGCAATCACAGCATCTCCTTGAAAGAGAGGATCGGTGTAATTAAAGATGGAAGTTGGTTCATGTTTACTGTTGTTATGTACCACAAAGAGTCTGATACGGGCAGAAAAACCGTTCCAGTAGTCATCTTTTTGTTTAAAGACTGTATCAATACCTTTGGCATTTGGGCTCTTGTAGGGTGCAAGTATCCCTTTGGTACGCAGTACTTCTGCACGTATGGGTTCATTTGCCCAGTAGACATCGGCTTGTGGATTGTTTTTCTCTGCAAGAAGGCGGTTCATAATACCGGTACTTTTGGATTCTTCACTGTCATAGATCGCTTTAATCTTAATACGGGTCTCTTTTTCAAATGCTTTGAGAACGGGCTCAGAGAAGACTTGATCTTCCGAGACATAAACCGTTACTGTAGGTGAGGAGTTCTTTTCTTTGGAGCATGCTAAAAACATAAAGAGTGTCAATGAGACTACAAGTATTTGATAATATATTTTGAGTCTCATGGAAGCTCTTTTACAATGAAGTCATCGAAAGAGGTTGCGGCATCAGCTTTGGTCCAGACACCTATACCTCCGGCATTTTTAATGGTTGTATCTTTTGTATCTAAAAGCTTTTTACCATCAAGATAACCCTTGAATTGTGTACCTTTTTGGATGACTTTCATTCTATGCCAACCCTTTGAGAGACGTATGGTAGCAGATGTGATCTGTTTGCGTATGCCGTTTGTCACAACATAAAATCGAAAGTTGTCTTCCAAAGGGTTGAATCGTGCAACATAATAGTTATTTCTATCTTGAACACGCCATATGATACCACCTCCCTGATCGATCACACCACTGTTGGCATGGAAGTCAACGCTGATCTCCGGATTTTTGAAGGATACTTCTTTCGTATAACAGAGGTTGAACATGCTGTCTCCTATTTTATGTAGAATAAGCATTCTATTTTTCCCCTGCCTCTGTGAAACTTGCCATGATGCCATGGCAGAGCCGGCTTGTGTGGCTTCTGCTTTCCATGTGGAGGGGAGTGAACCTAGTGGGATATTGTCAAAAGATATTTGATATTCACCTGCATAGGATGATGTGAAAAATAGAAGTATGGTCAGTGTACGCAATAACATAAGTACCTCCGTTGATAAGGGTATACAATTATTATAACGAAAAAAATGATCTTTGGGTATACTGTTGAAAACTATTAGGAGCCTTTAACTGTTAAGAATAGAAGCAGAAATACTTAAGTATATTAATAAATATTAAACGTCTTCTTTCTTTTTCATAAAAGTAATGAAAAGACACACTATGGTTCGAGGCTGGAATTGCTACAGATTATTAAAAAGGTTGAATATATTGAGTAGAAAATGGAATATAAAAGCTATCATTAAAGAGATAGTCATAGGAGCGCTGCTTTTATTTATATTAAGTAATATAATAAGCTATATCCGCAAACCTGAACTTAGCAGTGAGTTATTGCCAAAGATAGATGCTGTACTTTTAGATGGTAACAGTTACAGCATAAAAGAGGGCAGACCCCTTGTGATACATTTCTGGGCTACCTGGTGTCCTACCTGTAAACTGGAAGCCTCAAATATACAATCGGTATCAGAGAAATATGAAGTGTTGACGGTGGCTGTCAACTCTGGGGAGGATGCAAAAATAAAAGAGTATATGAGAAAGAAGGGATTGACTTTTAACGTTTTGAATGATAGCAATGGAAAATGGGCAGAGCAGTTCAAAGTAGAAGCCTTCCCCACAACATTCATCTATAATAGTACCGCTAAGTTGAAATTCACTGAAGTAGGCTACACGACAACCGCAGGTTTATTGGCACGATTGACAATGATAGATTAGACTATTTGACTGAGATCCAAATAGACTGTAACAATATTTTTGTTGACTTCCAATCTCTTTTCTATTTCAAGTTGTGTGCAAAGTTTATCGACAATATGCAACCCGATCCCAAGTCCACGTTCATTTTCTTTGTAAAAGCGTTCAAAAGCTTTAGCAGGGTTTTGAATACCGTTATAAGAGTCGTTAGAGATGGAGAGTGTATTATTTTCTAATGTTACCTTGATAAAACCATTGGAGGTATTATACTTACAGGCATTGCTAAGCAGGTTATAGATGATCCTTGCAAACGCATTGGGATCACTTTTTATTACGCTGCTTTTTATGTTGATCTCCCAACTCAGGTAGTCATACATAGGAGCAAAAAAGTCAACTTGTTCCTGTACGATCTTCTTAAGATCAAATTTCTCTCTTTCGAAGGTTGTTTCTTTGAGATAGCCATCAAGATTGTTCTGTAACATAGAGATAGTCTGAGCACTTTTACTGATATTCTCAACCTCTTCAGTATCTTCCATCATTTTAAGATTGATGAGTATAGAAGTGAGTGGTGTATTGAGATCATGAATAATATCTTTAATGAACATCTCTAAAAGCTGTAGACTCTTTCTCAGTGGGCTCAAGACGTAAAAAGAGAAAAGTACTGAGATAAATATAGCAATGAAGGAGAGCATAAGAAACTGTCTAAAGAGTGATATCTTAGTTTTGTGAAGTAGTTTATTATATTTTTGAAGAGGATAAAATACTTTGATTGCATCTTCCCTACTTTCAGGAAGTGGTACTAATATATAGATATGTTTTGTATCATGATAAAGTTCATAAAAAGATTTTGTACTTTTTTTTAAAGAGATCACATCTATATCAAAACGATCATCATCAAAAAAGAGACTGTAGTTCTTCATTTCTAACACAAGCTCTCTGTCAAGATGCTCTTTTTCAACTTTATAGTAAAAATAGAAAATAGAGATGAGAAATATTTCGATCACAAGAAAGAAGAGGATAAAACTTTTAAGTAGAGACTCTCTTTCAGATAATTTGATAACCGACTCCTCTTATACTCTTGATCTGAAGATCGAATTTTTTCTTAAGTTTAGAAATATGAACCCTGAGTGTAAGATCAGAAGGTTTATCTAAAAGTGACATCAGATCATCCTTATTGACCGGATCAGGATGACTTTTAATAAGTGAAAGTAAAATACTTTTTTGTACTCTTCCCAGAGAAATAGGTTTCGCTTTATATGATATTTCTTCTTTTGTCATATTGATTTCAAAGTCTTTGAATTGAAGTGCTTTTTGTAGGGTAGATGTTTTTGCCCTTATGCGTATGAGGAGTTCTTCCGGGTCAAAAGGCTTTTTCATATAGTCATCTGCTCCGGCAATGAAGCCTTTTGTAACAGAACTCGCGTCTCTGAGTGCACTTATAATGATAGCAGGAGTATGATCATCTGCATCTCTAAGTGCTTTGAGCAGGTCAATACCATTGAGTAAAGGCACATTGATATCTAGTAGATAGAGGTCATATTTGTTATCGTAAGAGAGATCTATCGCCTCTTCACCATTCTTTGCCCAGTCAAGCTCATATCCATGTTTTGAGAGGTATTTTATAAGGATTTTTGAGAGACTTGGGTCATCTTCCAGAAGAAGAAGTTTATTCAAAACTTCACTCCAATATTAAATGAGATCATATGATCATAAGAAGAGTTATTTAAAGTACGTGCATAGTTGCATGAGATATAAAAATCATTAGGTAATACATAATAGTTGAACCATGAAAGTGCTCTATAGGATTTAGTACCTTGATAAGGAGATTGAGCATAATTATAAGAGAGTGCACTGTACCATTTATCGGTGAATGCATATCCTGTTCCTAGAGAGAGTGAATGAAAGTTTTCATAGTCAGTTTTATCACTATCTCCACTAGATGTATAACTGTAATAAAGGAAAATATTCTGTTTTGGATTGATAAAATAATCAAAATTGGTAGAGATGAAAAAATCATTATCCCTATCAATACTATCATCATCCATAAAGGCAAATTTGGTTCCCACAGAGATCTTACTGTTTAATTTGTTTTTTTGAAAAAGGTATCCAACGGTTAAATATAGATCATCTTCTGTATCAACTACTGTATTTACATTGGTTGCATTATAGTTTGAGCTTGAAATAGAGAAATCCCATTTTTTATAGTTGTAATTTAAAAAGAGATTCAGTGTATTTGTTTTATTTGAAAAAGAGTTAAAACTGATATCTTCACCAATCTGAAAAATGAATTTCCCACTGTTCTTTTTATTATAAGGACATCCATCTTCATCAACAATCACATCAAAAGGTGTATTGATACATAGATCATGTGTATCATCAACACCATCAATATCCTGATCATTAAATGCTAATAGTGATGTTGAAAGTATGAATAAAGAACTGAATATAGGTAAAAATTTCATTTTTATCTCCGTTTATAGTTTATTAAAAGGTGTATTTATCCTAATGGGGAGTGAGGCTGGAGCCGATGTTGGTGTCGGAACCGATACCGGGATCATAGCAGGTATAGATGCTGGTGTTGGCACTGATGCCGGGATCATAGAAGGTATAGATGCGGGTGTTGGTATTGATGCCGGGATCATAGCAGGTAAAGAAGCTGGTGTTGGTACTGATGCTGGGATTGAAGCAGGTATAGATGCCGGCGTTGGAGCAGAAACCGGACTTGAATTAGGGATTGATGCCGGTGTATTTGTTGTCGGTGTAGATGGACTTGTAGGTGGTTGTTGTTGTGTTGTACCCGATTGAGAATGTATATGCCCTGAAGAGGTATTGGTTGTTTGTACAGTATGCCCACCTAGGGAGTGTTGAAGATCAAGCATGATCTTTCTTCGAATATCTGTGTTGATATTCCGAAGTTGTATTTTTAGTCGATTGATCGCTAGTCTTCTATTTGATGGATTGCTTTTGATCTCTTTGATCAGCTCTTCAATAGATTGTTTTTCATCATCTTGTTTTGTTTCCTTCTCTTTAGCATTTGCATAGCTTGTCATAAGAGATAAAGAGATGAGGAGTATAGAGAGGTATTTCATAACCATTCCTTATTAATATAATAATATAGTACTCAATTTAATTAAAAGTTTGCTTTGAGACTTAAAAAATAAAAGAGTACTATTTATGAAATAATAGTTAATAAGTATTACTTGGTTGTTAAAGTTAAAGAGAGAGGGTGGTGAAAGAAGGTTGTTTCTTAAATGAGAAACAACCAGATAAAAAATTTTTAAAATTTATATCTTAAGTAAAACCTAATATCTTGTGCTGTATCAACAACAGCTTTTGCTAAGTCAGTATTTGCCATATGGGTTTTCACAAAGTCAATATCCATAGGTGTACCTGTTTGGCTACCAAAGAACCCATTACTACCTGTATAGTCATAATCCATATAAGTATAACGTGCTTGGAAGCTGAGTCCATCCATGATCTGTTTAGTAAAATAGAACTCATATGCATCACCTCGTGTTGCCATTTTTGATCCGGCTACAGTATCTTCAGCATAAGTGAATGATCTCCAGTATTTACTACCATGGTTATACTCAACACCTACTTTGGCATTATCCATTAACAGGCAGTCCCATTGTGCACCGAGCCAATAGCTTGTTCCTGTTTCATCATCCATACTTCCGAACATTGCTTTACCTTCATCCGGTTTTGACTGGCTTACCCCAAAAGAAGCAAAGAATTTAGTGTTATTCAAAGAGGGTGCAATATAGCTGACCATAAATGCTCCAAGGTACATATCCCCTACTGTATCAAAGCTAGGATTAAAGTTTTGTGGATTAAAGCTTCCATTTTGTGGATCGTATCCTGCATTTGCAATATCTATGAGGTTTGTGATATACATTGCTTGAATTTCTGTATGTAAATTACTGTCTGAGTAAGGAACAAAATTCACATCGAACATATTAATATTTTCACCCCAGTCTGCATCTGGTGTAGCAGAGAGACTAGGCATTACATAACTGACACCTCTACCTGCAGCCAATTTTACATGCATACCGGAGATACCGGTGAGTTTTTCAAAGTCAAAACCAAGGTGTCCACCGTCAAACTCAGCTGAGACGATATGTCCTAATGGTGAGTTTGGAGCCATGTCATCTCTTAGGCTAAGAAGTTTATTGTATGAGGTAGAGCGTCTTCCTACCCCGAAATCCCAAGGAATATTTGCACCAAAGAGGGTATCTTCTCTATAGTTGATATAGGCATTTTTTACACGAAATTCATCATCGGTATTGGTTGTAGATGCGATCCAGTCAAATCCATCGAAAGGTGCTTTCCCACCGGGAGCAAAAATAGCAGGCTGACCAAAAACTTTGTTAAATGCCAATTTAGTATTGAAGTCAAGATGTTTGTTGGGTTTATAACTAAAGTTCAACCAGAGTCTATTTGTTAAAAGTCCGTCATTCTTTGCAGTGGATCCATCTGCCAAATCATAGTTAAGGTTATCTACAGAAAAACGGTAGTCACCATTGATTTTAAGTTTTCCATATTCAGAACTATCTTCTACTTCTACAACAGGTACTACATGCTTATTTACTTTCTCTGCTTCAAGTTGTTCTATTCTTTTTAACAACTCTGCATTGGTCGGTTGTGCCGCATAGAGCGTTGATGTTGCTATTAAAGTAACTATACTTAATGTAATATGTTTTGTCATTCTTTTTCCTTATTTTAAATAAAATAAATTTTGTATAGTTAAATGGTTAATTAATCTATACAAATAATTATTTTAAGTGAATGCTATATAAAAAGTATTACTCTGATGTTAATTCTGAGAATAATTTTTAAGAGAAGAAGTATGAATTATGGTATTACAAAGTAAGTAATATTTCGTTAACAATCTGGTAATACTTTTATTTTACCATTCTTATGTATAAGTAAAAATGATCTATATCATTATATTATGTAATGGATAAAAGTGTATTAGAAAAGCCAACCTAATTGTCTTCGCATATTAGGACGGAAAGCTACGGGTCTTTTGATAGATAGCCGAGTTACCTCATCATCCAAAATCATTTAGTATTTAATATTGTTGAACGTGTATCAGCTTTCTTAGCGTATATATTATTTGTATATAGGTTAAGGGTGCTTTAGGCATCTAAAATCACACTTAAGGGAGAAGAAAATGAGGAATAAATGGTTTTTATCACTGACAGTGATATTATTTGGGGTATTGACACAAGTAGAGGCAACACCGATCTTTGCAGCTCAATACAAAATGAAGTGTAACTCATGTCATAGCATGATGCCTACACTTAACAAGACGGGGTTAAAGTTTTTAAGAAACGGTTTTCGTTTTTCAAAAGATGATAAAACAATGGCAGAAGCTTTTTTAGATGCCAACAGTTCAGAGAGCAGGATCTTACCGCTTCGTGGTCTTGTTGGACTTAATATAGATTCTAAAACGCGTAAAGATGTTGAAAAAGTTAATATGTATTTTGGTGGAAGTATGACAGATGAGCTATCTATATATGCGATTACCAGATCAACCTATAATAAAAAGAAAAATCATAATCTTTTTGGAGAATCAAACTCAAGAGCCTTTATCCAATGGAATCCGAGTGGAAGTGAACATGTGCTTAAATTGGGTTGGATGGATCCATTAAGTATGTTCTCTAATGCAGATAGAGTTTTAATGGATAATGCTTTAATGGGGTCTGGACTGTTAAAAAAAGCACCAAAGAGTAAAAAGAAACCAAGTTGGGCAAGAAGTAGACCTTTACCACCTCCACCGGGACCAAATGCAACACCTCAGGAGATCAAAAAGTATACTATGATGAAAATGCCTAAACAACCCTATAAATTACCTGTACCATATGCTGGTGTCGGATTGGTAAAGGGTATTGAGTATTCATATCTTTATAATGAAAAAGCACTTTTCCTGGTGAATTACGGTATCCCATCCTCACCATTCTTTGCAGATAATGATGACAGTGAACTCACAGCAGGAATAGAGTTAAGAGATATTGGAGGATATAATTTTGGATTGATCTATACACATCAGGAAATTGGAAATATAGAATCTGATTCTTATATTGTTCCTATTGAAAAGGAATTTTTCAATGGACAACTTCTCTTCCAGCAGAGTTTTGTCTATAAGGATAGTGAACAGTATGAAAATCCATACTATGGTTCACAAACAACTTTTACTTACGAGATAGATGATGAGTCTCAAGTAAGAGCAATTGTCTCTTTTGATCAGGATGAAGCAGAAGAGTTCAATGCTGGATATGCATTGACATACAGTAAATCTTGGGATGATAAATATCTTATACATGTTACCGGTGCGAGACATAAAGGTACTTTTTTTAATGAAAGTATCGCAAAAGTATCGATCTACATGTTTTTGTAATATCTCACAACATCTTCAAAGCGTATGAAAATTTTTCATGCGCTTTATATTTCTATCTAATTTATACATAATTCACATTATCTTCTTATAATCCAGAATATCTTACTATGATATGAATAGAAAATATAATAAAAGAGAGAATAGATGACTCCCACCCTTTTACTGCTTGAAGATGATCTGCAGCTGAGTGATACGGTAAAACAGTTTCTCAAGCTGAAAGGGTATGAAGTCCATTGTGCTTATGATGGGTTGCAGGCACAGGATATAATCTATGAAAAGCATATTGACCTCATGCTTCTGGATGTAAAAGTTCCGCATATCAACGGTTTTGATTTTTTAAAGAGTGTACGCAGTGAAGGTAAAGAAATACCGGCTATATTCATTACATCACTTCATAGTACAGAAGATGTAGAACAGGGGTTTGCATCGGGATGTGATGACTATATCCGAAAACCTTTTGCTTTAAAAGAATTGCTTGTCAGGGTGGAGTCTTTATTGAAACGTACTTTTGGTACACATGATGAAAAAATAATACTGGACAGAGGACTTGAGTTTGATATTAGAGAGCTGTTGTTAACGCAGGATGGTCAAAAGATTCCTCTAAAAACAAAAGAATTAAAACTTCTTGCACTCTTTTTACAGCATAGTAAAGAGCTCTTAACGTATGAAAAAATATTTGAAGCTTTGTGGGAATATGATGAAGAGCCGAGTTCCGGTTCACTTCGAACTTATATCAAAACACTTCGTGCTGCTATAGGCAAAGAGAGGATCGAAACGATCAAGAATATAGGATACCGTTTTGTTAAGTAGTGAAAAGAGAAGTCTGATCCGATTTTTACTGATATATCTGACTTCTACCTTTATACTTTTTTCTTTTGCCTCATGGATATTTTACAGCTCTGCAAAACACCATCTGCTTGACCAGCAAAGAGAAACACTTAAATATGAAGCAGAACACATTAAATCACAATTAAGAGCACTGCACAGATCAGATGCTGAAATATTGTACTACCCTAAAAGTAAGCATATACGATCTGCGATCTATGATCTTGACAAAGCCTATATATTCGGTACATTTAAGACAAAGCAGATACTTGATGTGCATACAGATGGGAATATACTTTATCATATTACAAAAATAGAACCTTACTACTTGGGTGCAGCATACCTTCTTACGGCTAAAGAAATAGATTTTAAACCTATTGAGAATTTACAAAAAAATATACTTTTTTTTATGTTTGCAGCTGGGATCTTTTTCTCTATATTGGGATATTTCCTTGGAAGACTGTTCGTTGCACCGATGCGTGACTCCATAGAACAGATGAATCATTTCATACAAGATACTACCCATGAACTCAATACGCCTATCAGTACGATATTGACCAATATTGAGATGATAGAGACTTTTGGAAAACATGAAGAGAACAGCAGTGAACTCAAACGTATAGAAATAGCATCTAAAACACTCAGCCGTATCTACGATGATCTGACCTATCTGAACTTGAATCATCACTATCACCGTAGGGTTATTACACTCAATATAAGTGATCTTCTCAAAGAACGTATCGTCTATTTTTCAGCAATGGCTGAAGCAAAAGGCTTGAAGGTCACGATAAATATTGAACAGGATGTTATATTGAAAATGGATAAGAATGATGCTGTACGCTTGATAGATAATATTATCTCCAATGCGATCAAATACAATAAACCCAAAGGTATTTTGTATATCATACTTACCAATGAGGCTTTTATTGTAAAAGATGAAGGTATAGGTATCAGGTCAAAAGATCTTACTACTATCCTTCAGCGTTTTAAACGGGCAAATAAAAGTGAAGGCGGATTTGGAATAGGACTTGATATCGTTGATCAGGTAGTACGGAATTACGGGTTTGATCTACAGATAAGATCTCAGGAAGGTAAAGGTACGGAGGTAATGGTCAAATGGGAAAAATAATTTTTATTTTAAGTTTTGTAAGTCTCTGTTTATGTGCAGAAGAGTTGAGTATGCAAGAGCAGTCTGCAGAGCAAAATTGTTTGAATTGCCACCAACAGCAACAGATACCAAGCAGTTTGATTCACAAACGTTACTTAATGAAGTACAGTACTACCAAACGTATAGAGGAGGCGATATTTACCTATTTAAAACATCCCGATAAAGCACACTCCATTATGCCTTCTGCATTTTTCTCAAAATTTCCTATGAAAGAGGCTACAACAGTAGATGATAGTAATCTGCATAAATATATTCAAAACTATCTAGAGACTTTTGATATAAAGAAAAAACTGATTTTAGAGAAGTAATTCACTTTAAATTCATATCAGTTTGATACCCTTGTATTCATTTATTATAGGATGGGAGTATTTCAATGAGAAGCATATTTTATCTGTTTATTATGACTATACCACTGTTGAGTAGTACATTGGGTGAACTTACCCAATATGCGATAAAACATAGTACAGTAGTTAAACAAAATCACGCACAAATAGAGTTGTCTGAACTGGGACGTAAAGAGAGTCAAGCCCAACAGTATGGAGAGTTGAATGTTGTAGGAGACTATACACACTACAACACAGAAAGAACATTAGCACCTCTCTCTCCTAACTCTATAGGAAGTGGACAGCCCATAACTACAACAAAAGATCTTTTTTCAGTAGGTCTAAACTACTCAGTACCGCTTTTTACAGGTTTTGCACAGACAAGAGAGATAGAGATAGCAGCCATTGCTTCACAAATGTCACAGGCAAAAATGAAATTGACCAAAGAGCAGTTGGTCTATAATATTCGTTCTCTTTATCTCTCAATATTGGCTCAAAAAGAGATACTTAAAGCACAGAAAAGTTATACATCAGCACTAGGAAAATTAGCTAGACAGATAAAGTATGAAGTACAACTTGGGAAGAAAGCACAGATCGATCTGCTCAAGGCAGATTCTGATCTTCAGGCTTCAAGGACACAGCAGGAGATGATACGTAGCAATATAGAGATGACAAAAGCAACACTTTCCGCACTGGTAGGTAAGCATATAGGTAGACTTAGTCCGATGCGTATTAAAGTGAACAGACCACGCTACTCTGTCTCCAGACTCTATAAAAAAGCTTCAAGTCTTGCAAAAGTCGAGATGGAAGATATGGCACTTAAAAAGGCAGATAAGATGATAGCCAAGAGTCAAGCATCCAAACTTCCGCAAGTGAGTCTTAACTCCTATGTGGGTAAGAATTACGGAGAAGATCTTAAGAGTAACAATTGGGACAATGAAACGCTTTGGCAAGTGGGTGTAAATGTGAAATATAATCTTGTAGATTTTGGTAAAAGGGACATTGGTGTGCAAAAAGCAAAGATCGCCAAGATGGATGCACTCTTCAAAAAAGAGCAGACACTGTTGGATCTGAAAAAGCTTTTAACACAGGCAGTTGAGAAGATCAAGCTGAGTCATGCCGAGTATCTTGGCAATGCTGCACAACTGCGTTTAAGTCAAAAGAGTCAGAAGATCGAACGTGTACGCTATGAGAATGATGCAGCAACACTGAATGACTTGCTCCTGGCAATCGGGAAAAGTCAGCTGGCACGTGCAAAAGTGATAGAGAGTAAGTACAACTATCAAAAAAGTAAATATTATCTGGATTATATTATGGAGAGGGGAATAAATTAATGAATAAGAAAAAAATGATCATTACAGCCATTGTAGTGTTAGCAGTTATTGCATTGGGGATCAAAGGAAAAGGGCTTTTAGAGAAAAGAAAATCTGAAGTGGCTAATGTGTCACTCCCCTCAGTAGAAGCAGTAAGTGTTCCTATAGTAAAAGCAACAGAGGGAGAGTTAAAGAATACAGTACCTTTCCTGGCACAGATCCAATCAGATAAAAGCATTAA
>Ga0256827_10001454_pt1 | contig 15146 bp, 18 predicted proteins | sample CV84metaG_FD_185977 | JGI IMG/M metagenome (GOLD analysis project Ga0256827, IMG submission 185977) | Hydrothermal vent microbial communities from East Pacific Rise, Pacific Ocean - CV84 | ecosystem: Environmental > Aquatic > Marine > Hydrothermal vents | place: Pacific Ocean: East Pacific Rise... | reverse complement strand
TAAAAGAGAACAATTATGCAAAAAGTCGAGCCTATGACACTGTTTGGATACAACAAACTCCAAGCCGAAGTAAAAGACCTTAAAGAAGTAAAACGTCCACAAGTTGTTAAAGATATTGAAGAAGCATTAGAACATGGTGATTTAAAAGAGAATGCTGAGTACCATGCAGCAAAAGAGATGCAGAAAAATATTGACAACCGTTTAGCAGAGCTTCAAGGTATTTTAGGAAACTCACAAATTGTAGACCCATCAGAACTTGCACATGCAAAGATAAGTTTTGGTTCAACTATAATGATGACGGACTTAGATACAGATGAAGAGTTAACTTATACTATTGTTGGTGGTTGTGAGTCAAACCCAGATATGGGGCTTATCTCTTTTGGTTCTCCTCTTGCAAAACAGCTCCTTGGAAAAGAGGAGGGTGATGAAGTTAAAGTCACTCTTCCTGGCGGGATAAAAGAGTATGAGATTGATGAGGTGAAATATCAGGAGATAGTCTTTGAGTGCCACTAAAATTAATGTTGGTATTATTGGGGTAAGTGGCTATACAGGTTTAGAGCTTGTTAAGATGCTCATTAATCATCCTACTTTTAACTTAAACTATGTTGCAAACTCTACAGGAGAGACCACGTTGGACACTCTACATCCATCTTTGAGTGGAGTGTGTGAGTTAGAGGTGAAAAAAGCAGAAGTTACAGAGTGTGCTACATCTTGCGAACTTGTCTTTTTAGCAGTCCCTCACAAGACTGCTATGGCATTTGTTGCTCCTTTTATGAAGTTAGGCACAAAAATAGTTGATTTTTCAGCTGATTATCGCTTAACACAAGATATTTATGAGGAGTACTACTGCCCTCATACAGATGCGCAAAATCTTTCCAACGTGGTCTATGGACTTCCCGAGATGTTCAGAGAAGAGATTAAAAAAGCTTCACTTGTCGCAAATCCTGGTTGTTTCCCAACATCTGCAATTTTAGGACTACTTCCTTTTATGGACAGACGTGTTAAAAATACTCCTATTATTATTGATGCAAAAACGGGTGTGAGTGGAGCGGGTAAAAAACTTAGTGAAGTGACTCATTTTGTAAATGTAAATGATAACCTTTTCGCTTATAATCCTTTTCACCATAGACATGCACCCGAAATTGCTCAAAAACTAGGGGTAGACTTTAGTGAAGTGAATTTTGTACCTCACTTAGTACCTTTAACTCGTGGCATGATTAGCTCTATTTATATTCAAGTAGAAGGTGAGTTTGATGCCGAAACATTAGTGAAAGATTTTTATAAAAATGAGCCTTATGTTCGTGTGAGTAAAAACCCGGTTGATATGAAAAATACAGCAGGGACAAATTTTTGCGATATCTATGTAAAACAAAAAGGCAATCTTCTTTTTATTTCAAGTTCTATAGATAACCTTTTACGTGGTTCATCTTCTCAAGCACTTGCAAATGCAAATTTAATGATGGGGCTTGATGAGAACACAGGTATCCCCGATATAGCATATGTCCCCTAGAAAAATTGAGATTAAAGAGGGTGCATTTATTATCTCAGATGCACACTGCTCAGATTTTCGACCAGCATTAATAGATTTTCTTATAGATATCCGTGCAGGTAGATTACGTCCTACACAGATTATTTTAATGGGAGATATTTTTGATGCTCTTTTTGGTGAAATTCCCTATACTCACCATGTTAATCGTACCGTAATTAATATTTTAAATGATCTCTCTCTTAGAGTGGAAATAATTTATTTAGAGGGAAATCATGATTTTAATTTAAAATCAATTTTTCCAAGAATAAAAATTTTCCCTATAGAAAAACAGCCCGTTGAGTGTACCTATAAAGAGAAAAAAGTCTACTTAGCACATGGTGATTTTGGTAATAGTATAAGCTATAAACTATATACAAAAATAATTAGAAGTTCTGTAGTGCTTCACCTTCTTAGTTTTCTCGATTTTGTAAGTAAACATGCTATAGTAAAAAGATTAGATAACTATTTAAGTCAAAAAAATGATTGTAGAAAAATTCAAAATTTTGAAGAAATTGTACATCTACATCTCTTTGGTAGATATGAGTGTGACTATTTTATAGAGGGACATTTTCACCAAGGTTCAAAGGTTTATTTTGAAGATTTTGAGTATATAAACTTAGGTGCTTTTGCATGCAATCAAAGATATTTTACTGTAAAATCGATTGAAGATAAAGAATTATTAGAAGAAAATATGTTCTCTAAGGAGATATAAACTATGGATGACAATTCACTAAAAGTTGGTTCTAATGAGATGGAACTAGTTGATTTTCGTATACTTAAAGAAGAAGATGGTGAAGTATATGAAGGGATTTACGGTATTAATGTTTCTAAAGTACGTGAAATTATTAGAATCCCAAAACTAACAGAACTACCTGGTACACCTGAATTTATTGAAGGAATCTTTGATTTAAGAGATGTTGTAATCCCTGTTGTAAATCTAGCAAGATGGATGGGAATTAGTGCTCCCCAAGGTATTGAGAAAAGTTCACGAGTTATTATTACTGAGTTTAACAATGTACTTATAGGTTTTATAGTCCATGAAGCAAAACGTATACGACGAATTAATTGGGGTGACATTGAACCTGCTACTTTTGCAGGTGGAAGTGGCTCTTTAGATGGAAGTAAAATTACAGGTGTTACTAAAATAGAAGGTGATAATGTTCTTTTGATTCTTGACTTAGAGACTGTTGTTCAAGAGTTAGGACTTTATGAACCAGATGTTGAAAATATTCCGCATGAGTTAGAGTCATTTTCAGGATTAGCTCTTATTTTGGATGATAGTTCTACTGCAAGAAAAATTGTTAAAGATGCTCTGCAGAAAATGGGATTTACTGTTGTAGAAGCGATAGATGGTCAAGAGGGTTTAGAGAAACTAGAAGACCTTTATTCAACATACGGGGAAAATATAGCCGAGAGTTTAAAACTTATTCTTTCAGATGTAGAGATGCCGAGAATGGATGGTTTTCATTTTGCTGCAAATGTAAAAGAAGATGGAAGATTCGCAAATATTCCAATTATTTTCAACTCATCGATTAGTGATCATTTTAGTGAAATGAGAGGGAAAGAAGCTGGAGCTGAAGCTTACTTAGTGAAGTTTGAAGCAAGTTCATTTTATGATGAAGTAGCACGAGTTGTTCGTGCTCATATGAAGTAGGAGTTAAATATGGATGAATTTCAAGAGATACTGCAAGATTTTTTAATTGAGTCTTTTGAGTTAGTTGAGAAATTAGATGAAGATTTGGTTGAGTTGGAAAATACTCCTGAAGATTTGGAACTTTTAAATGGAATATTTCGTGTTGCACATACTGTTAAAGGTGCGTCTTCATTTTTAAATTTTGATGTTTTAACTCACTTAACTCACCATATGGAAGATGTTCTTAACAAGGCCCGTCATGGTGAGCTTCTTATAACTCCAGATATTATGGATGTTATTTTAGAATCAATTGATTTAATGAAAGCACTTTTAAATATTATTAGAGATACTAGTGCAGATGCAGGTGTTGATGTAGCCGCTTGTGTTGTCAAGCTAGATAAAATCAGTGGTGGAAATGGCGAGGTAGATACTCCTGCACCTGTTGCTCCTGTTGAAGAGATTGTAACTCCTGTAGAAGAAGTGACTCCTGCTGAAGCAGAGGAAGATGAACCTGATTATGAGAATATGAGTCCAGATGACTTAGAAGCTGAAATAGAAAAACTTCTCAACGAACGTCAAGAGGAAGATAAGGCTAAAAGAAAAGCAAAACTGGAAGCAGGAGAAGAGGTCTTAGCTGCTCCAGAAGTTCAAGAAGAAGTATCACCAGAACCGACTCCTGCACCAGTTTCTACTCCAGTGCCTGTTACTCCACCAGCTCCACCTGCTGCTCCAAAAGCGGAAGCACCAAAAGAGGAAGTTAAAGCAGCAGCTCCTGCAAAACGTTCTCCTGCTACAGTTGAGCAGACTATTAGAGTTGATGTTAAAAGACTTGACCACCTTATGAACCTCATAGGTGAGCTAGTCCTTGCTAAAAATAGACTGATTAAAATTAATGATGATGTTGAAGAGCGCTATGAGGGTGAAGAGTTCTTAGAGGAGCTTAATCAAGTTGTTTCCATAGTCTCTTTAGTAACAACTGACCTTCAAATTGCAGTAATGAAAACAAGAATGTTGCCTATTGGAAAAGTGTTTAACAAGTTCCCTAGAATGATTCGAGATTTAACTCGTGAACTTAACAAAAAAATTGAGTTAGAAATATCTGGTGAAGATACAGAGTTAGATAAGTCAATTGTTGAAGAGATAGGTGATCCTCTTGTTCATATTATTCGTAACTCTTGTGACCATGGTATAGAGACTCCAGATATTCGTTTAGCTGCAGGAAAACCTGAAACTGGTACTATTGCCCTTAAAGCATATAACGAAGGAAACCAAATTGTTATCCAGATTGATGATGATGGGAAAGGTTTAGATACTGACATGCTGAAAAATAAGGCTCTTGAAAAAGGTCTTATTAGTGAAAAAGAAGCAGACTCCATGAGTGAGAAAGAGGCCTTTGGGCTGATTATGAGACCTGGATTTTCTACTGCTGCTGCTGTGACGAATGTTTCTGGACGTGGTGTTGGTATGGATGTTGTAAAAACAAACATCGAAAAAGTAAATGGAATAATTGATATTGAGAGTGAAAAAGGAGTTGGTAGTTCTATGAAACTCAAAATTCCTCTTACTCTTGCAATTATTCAAGCACTTTTAGTGGGTGTTCAAGAAGAACACTATGCTATCCCTCTAGCATCAGTATTAGAGACGGTTAGAATTTCAAAAGATGAAATTTATACAGTTGAAGGACGTTCTGTTATGAGACTTCGTGATGAAGTTCTTTCTCTTGTTCACATAGGTGATATTTTTGAAGTAGAGCGTATTTTAGATGCGAGTGAGCATGCTTATGTTGTTGTTCTGGGTCTTGGTACTTCTAAACTTGGTCTTATTGTGGATAACCTAGTTGGACAAGAAGAGATTGTTATTAAATCACTTGGTGATTACCTTAAAGGTATAGAGGGAATCGCTGGAGCAACTATTCGTGGAGATGGTGGTGTAACTCTTATTTGTGATGTTGTGGCTCTTATGGATATGGCAAAAGGTGTTAAAGCCACTGCTCTTGTTGAGAGTTCATCAGTTGCTCAAATAACTCATGAAAAAACGAAACCAAGTGACTACTGTGTGATGATAGTGGATGACTCAAAGACAGATAGAACTATTATGAGAAAAGCACTTGAACCTATGGGTATTACATTAGTTGAAGCGAGTGATGGACAAGAGGCACTTAATATTTTAAAAGCAGGTGATTACAGTTTTGATGCTATGCTAGTTGATATTGAGATGCCAAGAATGGATGGTTACTCTTTAGCTACTGAGATTAAAAAGTATAATAGATACAAAAATCTTCCTCTCATAGCAGTAACATCTCGTACAGGTAAGTCAGATAGAATGAGAGGTGTAGAGTCTGGGATGGTTGAGTACATTACTAAACCATATTCAGCAGACTATCTTGCCAGTGTAGTTCAAAGAAATGTAAACTTTAAAGCGGAGTTTTTATAATGAGTGATAAATTAAAACAGATTATTAACAAGCAAAACGAGCAACAAAATAGTGAAACATTAGACCAGTCAGATAATATTGTTCAGCTGGTTGGATTTATTATTGGTGAAGAAGAATATGCTGTGCCTATTTTGACTATTCAAGAGATTATCAAACCAATCTCATGGACGAGAGTACCCCAAACACCAGCATATATTTTAGGTGTTTTCAACCTTCGTGGTTCAGTAATCCCACTTATAGACCTACGTGTTAAGTTTGGTCTTCGTAGTAAAAATCATAACGATGAGACTAGATTTTTTGTTCTCAAGCAGGGTGATGATGTAGCTGGATTTGTAATAGATAGACTCACAATGGCAATCAGAATTAAAAAACAGGATATCGGTCCTGCCCCAGATACTTTAGCGGGTGATGAGAGTATGATTGAGGGTGTTGGTAAACAAGATGATAGAATTTTAACTATCCTTAAAGTAGCAAAACTTTTAGAGCGAGATTTTTAATTTAAAAAGATGATAAACTCCTCTCTAAAAATCAGCTATACAGATGAGAAAGTTCTCCTAAATTTTTTAGGTGAGTTCTCTCTCTATTCTATCTCTTCTTACGAGCAACAGCTTGATGCGATAAACTATAAAAATATTCAGAGTATTGTTGTTAACTTAAATGAAGTTACTTTTTTTGATACAGCAGCTTCTATTTTTCTCAATAATTTTTTTCAAAGCTTACAAGAGAAGCAAGTAAGTCTATCTGTACTATCTCAACGTAGTGATATTACAGATACTTTAAAACTAGTTCAAGAGCAAGGTATTGTAGATGAAAAACTACCAAAGAAGAGAGAAAAAACTTTTATAACTACTGTAGGTAAAATAACGGAGAGTTATTATGTCGGTTTTTTGTCTTTTATGGCATTTTTAGGGGAGCTTTTTGCTACAAAGATACACTACCTTAAATCGGTTAAGCATATAAGGTTCAAAGAGATTGCTTTTGAGATACATGAAAATGGTATACGTGCATTTGGAATTATTGCCCTTACTAGCTTTCTAATAGGTTTAGTAGTTGCTTACCAGTCTGCATTTCAACTTAAAATTTATGGTGCAAATATCTTTATAGTAGATATGCTTGGAATCTCAATGCTTCGTGAGTTAGCACCCCTCATTACTGCCATAGTTATAGCGGGACGAAGTGGTTCTGCTTTTACAGCTCAAATTGGGGCAATGAAGATAACACAAGAGTTAGATGCAATGCGAACCATGGGTTTTGACCCCTATGTTTTTCTTGTAATGCCACGTATTATTGCTCTAATGATTTCTATGCCAATACTAATTTTTGTTGCCGATATTATGGGTGTTTTTGGTGGAATGGTTGTTGCACATATTGACCTTGAAATTACAACAGAACTCTTTTTAGAGAGATTTACAGAAGTGGTAGCTGCGAAGCACTTTTTTATAGGTATTCTCAAAGGACCATTTTTTGCATTTCTAATCGCTTCTATTGGTATTTATAGAGGGCTGATGGTTAAAGACGATACTCAAAGTATAGGCTATAACACAACTAAAAGCGTAGTGGAGTCCATTTTTGCAGTGATTGTATGTGATGCAATTTTCTCTATACTCTTTACAAATATGGGGATATAATGAGCAAGGTAATAGAAGTTAAAGATGTTAAAACTGTCTTTGGTGATAATATTGTTCATGATGGATTAAATCTCACTATAAATGAAGGTGAGATTTATGGACTTCTTGGCCCTAGTGGTTGCGGTAAAACTACTCTTCTTCGAGAGATGGTTATGTTGCAAAAGATTCATGCTGGAGATATTGAGATACTTGGACACCATCTTAGTGGGATTAGACATAAAGAGGCACAAAACTTAAGACGAGAGTGGGGTGTTTTATTTCAGGCTGGAGCACTTTTTTCATCGCTCACAATTGCTGAAAATATTGCCCTTCCTCTAAAAGAATACACTAAGCTATCTTCAAAAATGATAGATGAAATTGTTGCATTTAAAATTAATATTGTTGGCTTAAAACTTAAAGATGCACATCTTTACCCCTCTCAAATTAGTGGAGGAATGAAGAAAAAAGCAGGACTTGCACGTGCTCTTGCAATGGATCCTAAGCTTCTGTTTTTAGATGAACCGACAAGTGGACTTGATCCAATTTCAGCCAGAGAGTTTGACTCTTTGATTTTAAACTTACGTTCACTTTTAGGCTTAACAGTAGTTATGGTCTCGCATGATTTACAATCTATTTATGATACTTTAGACAAAGTGGCTATAATAGATAATAAGAAAATAGCTTATGAAGGCTCTCTTGAGAACATTAAACATAGTCAAAGTGAGTTTATAAAAACATTTTTTGGAAATAAATATGAATAATAAAGTAAATTATACTCTTGTTGGTTTTTTAGTCCTTTTTGGCTTCTCTTTGATGCTAGGTTTTACATACTGGTTATTAAAACCATCCAATGAGCAAGAGGTAACAAAGTATCAAATCTATTTTGATGAGTCCGTTTTAGGTTTAAACCTTGATGCCCCTGTAAAATACAGAGGGATTAGTGTAGGTAAAGTTTCTCATCTCAAAATTAACCCAAATAATTCTGAGCAGGTAGAGGTTTTAGTGACTATTTTAAAGTCAACCCCTATCAAAGAGAATACTGTTGCAAAACTAACTTCACAGGGTATTACAGGACTTAGTTATATTAACTTAAGTCAAGGAGATAATGATGCTCCCGCTCTGCAATGCCAAGAGGGACATGAGTATCCAGTAATTCAAACTACCCCATCATTCTTTGAAAACTTTGAAAAATCTCTTGGTTCAGTCTCTACAAAACTCTCTAAGACATTAGTAAAAACAGAAGAGCTTTTAAATGATGATAATCAAAAAGAGATAGCAGCTTCATTGAAAAATACAGCAGCACTAATGGAAAAGCTCAATAAACTTTTGGATGATGAAACAATAGCACACCTACAAGCCACAGCTAAAAATATGGATTCAACAACCGCAAAAATAGATAAAATGGTACCAAATATAGATAGATTTGTATATAAAAGTACAAAGTGGGAAACAGAGATAGGAAAGTCATTTAAAGAGATAGAAAACTCTTACAAAACAATGGGCGCAACTATGGATAATATGGCTGAATCTTTTGCCTCTTCAGGTTCAGAGGTCAAAGATATTATGCCAACTGTCAATAGCACAATGCTAGTTCTGCAAGATATGATGATTAAGTTTGAAGAAGCTATCAGTTCTTATAGCAGAAGTCCGGGTGATATTATATATAAACAAGAAGAAGCTAAAAAAGGTCCAGGTGAAGAGTAATGATTAAAACAATTTTTATACTGCTAAGTATTATTTTCTTGTCAGGTTGTGTCACAACAACAACACCGCCAATGAATGAGTTTCGAGTAAATTCTAACTTGTCTTTTAGTTCATTGAGCGAAGGAAAATGCCATAAAAAGTCATTAAAAGTAGCAGAAGCCTTTAGCTCTAATTCTCTAAAATCTCTAAAAATGAAATATGCTTATGGAAATAATAAACAGTTTATCTATTCTCAGTCACAGTGGGCTCTTTCGCCAAACCAAGCAATAACATCAGAAATTATTAATCTTTTAAGAGATTTAGAACTCTTTTCAAGTGTACAAATTGCAAAGTCTAGAAGTAGAAATGATATGCTCTTAGAGATAAGTATTGATGAGTTTATGCAGTACTTTAATGAAGAGGGAAGTCGTTCTTATGTCAACGTGGTTCTAAGTTTGACACTACTTGATACCAAAACTAAAACTATTTTTGCAACAAAAACTTTTCGACAAAAAAGTGATGTAAAAAGACTTAATGCAGAGGGTGGGGTAGAGTCTTTAAATACAGCTTTACGAACCGTCTTACTCAGTAGTAGTATTTGGTTTGAGGAAATTTGTAGATGATATGTGAAAAAGAGTATAAAAAGAGACGTGATAAACTTTCAAAAAAGTTAGATAAAAACTCTGTAACGGTTCTTTACTCTGCTGAGCATCAAACTCGTTCAAATGATACGGAGTACCCTTATAGACAAAATAGTAATTTTTACTACCTATGTGGTTTTACAGAGAGTAATTCTGCTTTAGTATTTGTGAAAAAAAACAAAAAAACAGAAGTCTATCTTTTTGTACAAGAAAAAGATGAAAAACTAGAGCTTTGGCATGGAAAAAGATTAGGTGAAATAGAGGCTAAAAAAAGATTTTTAGTGAATGAAGTTTTTGTGATTAAAAATTTTAATACAAAACTCAAAGAATTTTTAGAAAATAAGTCAGTACTCTATTTTGATTTTAATCTACAATACAATAAAGTAAAAGTTATTAAAAGATACTCTAAAAATCTTGCTACATATAAAAATATAGCTCTTTTAGTCAACAAGATGAGACTCGTAAAGTCAAAATCAGAAATAGCAATTATAAAAAAAGCACTTGAAATTACTAAAGAAGCACATCATAGTTTAATGAAGATGCACAAGAACACTAAGAGTGAGTATGAGCTTCAAGCTGATGTAGAGTATGTTTTTAAAAAGAATGGGGCATACAGTGATGCATATACATCTATTATAGCCTCAGGTAATGCGGCTAATACTCTTCATTACATCGATAATGATAAAGCATTAGAAGATGGTAGTTTAATCCTTGTAGATGCTGGTTGTGAGTATAAATACTATGCGAGTGATATAACCCGAACGATTCCCGTAAATGGAAAGTTTACGAAAGCTCAAAAAGAGCTTTATGAGATGGTTTTAGAGGTACAGCTTAAAATTATTAAAAGAATTAAACCAAATGCTCAACGTAGTGCCCTACAGCTATATGCTGTAAAACTCCTTACAAAAGGAATGTTAAAGTTAGGTATTTTAAAAGGAAATGTAAAAAAACTTATTAAAAAAGAGCTTTATAAAAAGTATTATCCTCATGGAATAGGACACTGGATGGGAATTGATGTACATGATGAATGTCCATATAAATATGCTAACGGCACAGAAATCCCTCTCCAACGTGGTATGCTTTTAACTATAGAACCTGGAATTTACATTGATGAAAATGACACAACTGTACCTCAAAAATATCGTGGAATAGGTATACGTATAGAAGATGATATCTTAGTAACGAAAAATGGGTGTAAAAACCTCTCAGCAGGAATTGCTAAGAGTGTGAAAGATGTAGAGAGCCTTTATTCTTCGTTGTAGCTATAAGACCAACCTGTGAGTTTTTCTTGTTTAGCTTCAAAAAAGTTGTCAGAGTCTGCTAGAAAATCATAAACATGCATAGCAATATTTGGAATACTTGCTTGATCATCAGGTTTTATAAGAAGAAGAGGCATAGCTGTATCTTGTTGACTCATGGAAAAACCAACAGGCATAAGCTGACTCATAATTTTTTCTGGATTTCTTATACCATTTTCTTCTAAGAATTTTTCAAATACAGCTTCTTGAATATCTTGAGGAAGTTTATCTTGAGTGTTTAAAAATATACTAAACTGAATAGGTGTTTCTTTAAATTGCTCAGGAGCAGGTGCAGCCATAATAATATACTCGACATTTTTAAGATGATTTTGAATCTCTATTGTATCGAAGTATTTATCAGTGACTATTGCATTTGCAACTGCCATTAGTTGCTTGTCTCGGCTTCTTCTGCCATTGGAGTAATTGATTCACCACGTTCTGATTCTATCTTCTCTCTATGCTCTGCCATCTCTACTCTAAGCTCATCCATAATAATTTCAGAAACATTATCATCTTTAATCCATTGAACTTCATCAATATGCCCACCATAATCTTCACCAAGTTTCTCTATATTGGTTTCTAACTCTTCAAGATTATTACAGAGCATAATTTTCCCATCTACAGTGTCTTTAAGTTCTATAAACCAAGTATCACCAGTATCCATACAAATCTTTGCTTCAAAAATTACAGCCATTACTACTTCTCTCTCCCTTTTGCAGAATCAAATTCATTTGCAAATGCAACCATATCTTCTCTCTTTTTCATATCACCATTGTAAACAACTTTGTCAACATCAACATCTGCATCATTAAGAATTTTAGGAACAGCATCACGCTCATTAATAAAGTCTATCTGCTCTTCTAATTCATCTTCTGAGTATGCCATCTGCATATCAGCAGCATAGACAAAAGGAATTGCTTCAACAACTCTGAGTTTCTCTAACTCTTGGGAAACATTTTTACCTTCTATCGTTATAATAACACGACCTTTTTCATCGTGCATATGATAATCACATACTTCACAAGCCTTAAGACTCGCAACTACTTCATCTATGTGTTCTGGAACTGTTTGTACTACTATACTTGATATATTCATTTAAAAATCCTTTTAATTATATGAGACATTACGTTTCGGCTCACCATTCTCTTCTCTTATTTTATCATAAAGTTTTTGATGATGAAGTTTTTCATCTGTGTTTATAGGTGTTCTTAGTGATTTATACTCTATAAGTTGACCATCTTTGTATACACCAGAGATTATGGCCTCAACCCAATAAAAACCTCCATCTTTGCGAAGGTTTTTTACGACTCCTTTCCACTGTTTCTTCTCTTGGATAGTTGTCCATAGAGTAGCAAAAGTACTCATAGGCATATCAGGGTGTCTTACTATCGAGTGATCCTGTCCAATAAGCTCACTCATCTCATAGCCACTAATCTCACAAAAAGTGTCATTAGCATAAGTTATTTTTCCATTTAAATCAGTTCTTGAAATGATAAGTTCATGCTCTGGAACAGGTGTTTCAACTAAAAATTCACTCATATTATAATTCATTAGTAACTCCTACTTAATCTTGTACATATTTATAACTTTATCATCACCACAAACAAAAAACTCATTTTCATTGATGAAAAGTATTTTTATAATTGTCATTTTATTTCCACCAAAAGTGGCAATATTACTCTTTGTACTTGTTTTAAAAACGGTTACATTGTTTTTCTCATCACTTGCATATGCGGCGAGTGATGCACTTGGTGAGAGACCAACACCATAGATGAAAAAATCTGAGTTCTTATGATATGCTTTATTAGATAAAAGATCATAGATAACAGTACGTCTATCTTTTCCTGCCGTTGCAACAGTGTTATTTTTGAAATCTACTGCAAAAACATTATCAAGGTTTTGACCACTTAATTTTTTTATTAAAGATGCATCACGAGTAGCATAGATATGTAAATCTCCGGATTCATCGGCTATAACTACTTGTGTCTTGTCTTCATTAAGCATAAAGTTAGAAAATTTTGATTGAGAAGCTTGCGCTCTCCAATTTTCTTTTTTACTTTTCAAGTTATAAGAGATGATATCATTACTTAATAGTGCTAGTAAAATATTATCATTATCTATAAACTTTGCTTTTGCAATAGAGAGTTTGTCTGATGTAGAGATAATTTTTGTAAGTTTTGAATTTTCGTAGATTGAAACCTCTCTATAACCTTGACGACCTTGAGATAAAAGTAGAATTTTATTTTCTAAAACATCAACAGAGTAAATCTTCGCATCTGTCTCTTCCCCTAAAAAATTCTTTATTTTTGAGATTTTAATATTTTTAACTATTTCTTTACTATTAACATCAAAAATTTTGACTACTCCAGATGATGTAGCAGTATAAAGTTTAGAATCTTTATAAATTATATCATTGACTGGACTACCCGCATCAAATGTAGCTATTGGCATCTTTATTTTTGCACTGTATAGAGAACTAAGAAATAGTAGTATTATTAATAAAATTTTCATTTTTTCTCCTTTAATTGTATTGCATATGAAGGGCATCTACTAATGCAAAAGCCACAAGATGTACATTTATCACTATCTATAGTTGGCATAAACATAGCTTTAAAGTCTATAGCATCTTCTAAACAAGGATCTTTACATGAAAAGCACATTACACCTTCCCAACTCATACAAGATTTTTGGCTGATAACAACATCAACATCTATTTTTATTTTATTCTCCAAAGTTAAGACATCAGGAGTACATGCAGTCGCACAATCATCACAATATGTACAACCACTTTTTGAAAAATCTAATCTTGGTGTTTTATCTTCCCCAATAACTATAATTTGCTCTTGACATGAAGTGGCACACAAACCTTCACAATTTTGACACTCAATGTCAAAAGCACTCATATCTGTATAATAAGGAGGCCTTACTATTAGTAGTTTTTCTGGTTTTTCTCTAACTACATCTTTTATAGATGAAGAGAGAAAGCTAAATAGCTCTCTTCTCTGCATTTATTACCAACCACTTTTAGAAGTATCGATACCTTCCATTAGTTTTGTACCACTCCAAGTAGATTTACTTGAACCATCTTTAGCTGTATAGTTAGCTTCAAATGTATTTGGTACTGCTAATACACCAGTGTCTTGCGGAGCATGACATTGTGTACAGTTGTAACGTCCACCATAAAGTTTACCATTTTTAGTAGGTTTAATTGAAACATTTTTCAATTTTTCACTAGAAGTATTTTTTATGATATGACCATTTTTAACAATATCCCCATTAGCTGCAATTGATGTAGCTGGTCTGAAATCTGTAAAGTGTGAACCTGGAATTGGTGTCGCACCCATACCTGCTGCTGCTTCTGGCATGTGACAACCTAAACATTGGTTATCTCCTATTTTAATAGGAATAAGTCCAGTTACATCATGTGGAATCATTGGTGGAGCATCTTGAAATGCTCTTTGTATTTTATGCCCACTTCCCGCATAACTCTCTGAGTACTTAGTACCATGTGGTTTTATATTTTCATTATATAGAGTTGATTTTCTTAACCCTAATGAATCTTCACTAATTGTTGGCTTTACAACTTCTGCTTTTACTGGAGTTGCATTTTCGTTACAACCAACAAACAGTAGTGTTGCTGTAACCAAACCAAGTGTTATTTTGTTTATTAATTTCATTTTACTCTCCCATTTCTTTTTTTTGTGCCATGCTTCTGATTGAAAATTCTAAAGCATTATCATCGCACACTTCAATACATCTTGCACAGTTTGTACATTCACCAGATAAGACAGGCAAAGACTCTTTACCTATCATATAAAGTACCTGGTTTTCAGGACAAACTACCTTACATTTCATACATAAAGTACAGTTCTCTTCTAGGTGTGTAACCCTAACGAGACTAAATTTACCAAGTAGTGAATAAAATCCACCAAGCGGACATATATGCCCACACCATCCATGTTTTAAAACAAAGAGGTCAAATAAAAAGATGATGAGCACGGCTGCCCATCCAAAACCAATACCAAAAACAATGCCTCTATGAACCATTGATATTGGTGAGATAAACTCAAATGCAGTCACCCCCATAATTGCAGAGATAACAAGACTCAAGGCTAAAACCCAGTATCTAAGTTTTCTAGATGCTGGTTGTTTTACACCTGTTAGTTTATTCATTCCAATAAGCTCTCTTACGAAGGCCGCAAAATCTGTTACCAAATTTATAGGACAAACCCAAGAGCAAAATGCTCTTCCTCCAATAAGAAAATAAAAGAGTGTTGCAACTAAAGCACCAATTAAAATATCAGTAGCAAGTGTCGCACCAGC
>Ga0256827_10001453_pt1 | contig 15147 bp, 13 predicted proteins | sample CV84metaG_FD_185977 | JGI IMG/M metagenome (GOLD analysis project Ga0256827, IMG submission 185977) | Hydrothermal vent microbial communities from East Pacific Rise, Pacific Ocean - CV84 | ecosystem: Environmental > Aquatic > Marine > Hydrothermal vents | place: Pacific Ocean: East Pacific Rise... | reverse complement strand
TACTCTTGAAAGGCAACAAGGAGATCACTATTGGCTTGAGGATCTCTTCGTGGCATAGTGTCTACTATTTTACCTCTATGGTGTAGTGCTTAAGCAGTCTGGCAATACTACTGACCGGAGAGTTCTCTCCTACCAGTGACAGCTTCTGCTTGGCGATCTCTTTTTTACCATTCTTTAATGCTTCAAAAGCCTCTTCTACCAGTGCCAACTCTTGATAGTATTTGGAATCTGAAACTTTTGACTCTAAAAGTGCTGCATGGTATGTGCTGATATCAGCAAGGATCTCATCACTACTGGTGTGAAGCTTTTTCAGTGCAGCAGCATCTTTACTTTTGACTGCCTGCATATAACTAAAGAGCTCATAGAGTTTTGTATTCTTCTCTTTCAGTGTTGCCAATGCAGTCGTATCGTTAGGATTCTTTTGAAGCGTCAGCAATGCCTCATTCGCACTGTGGAGCGTCGCGTTTCGATACGCTTGCATCCCTGCTCTACCGCCAAAGAAAAGTACCAACAACACCACTGCACTCCAGAGCTTCAGCTTATGTTTTTTATAGAGCTTCTCTAGTTTGAACGCACTCTCCAGTATCTTCTCATCTCCACTCAGTGCCTCTTTGACAAATCCTGCCTGATCTTTTAGACTCACTATGGTCTCCTTGTTCTGTTGTAATTCTGAATAATTTCGATAATTATATCCAAGTTAAGCCAAATTTTTTCTACAGCTCCACAATGGTGGCTCCTAAATTTCCAGGAACCCTGTAAAACTTTTGTATCTTAGGATGATCATGGAGATACTCAGTCACCAGTTTTGCCAATATCCCGCTCCCCGTACCATGGATGATTTCCACCTCATTCAGGCCATTTACCAGTGCATCTGAGAGAAATTTATCCACTTTTTCGATGGCTTCATCTCCAAACATACCCAGCAGTTTGATTGACATAGAAGCACCAGTCTTCTCCACTGTTGTGCCTATTTTAGGCGGCTGCAGCTTTCTCTTTGGCACTGCTTCTATACTCTTCCTGAGCTCTTTTAAAGGCACTCTCATTTTAAGTCCATCTACTATGATCGTCGCCTCTTTTGCTTTCATAGAGAGAATCTCTCCCCGATGAGATCGGTATTTTACCCTATCCCCGACTTGGAGTACTGTCGGTATTGCTTCAGGCTCTTTTTTTGCTTTTTGCTTATGTTTATGTGCTTCATTGAGTAGCCTTCTTCCATCCGCTGATTCTTTGGTCTTGAGTACCTGCTGTGCTCTCTTGGTGGCTGCATTGTATCTATTTTCCAGTGTTGCCAATACTTTGCGTTGCTCCTCCTGCATCTTCTCTTCCAGTGTCTCAAGATGTCTCTGCTTCTTCTGAAGCTTCTGCTCCTGTTCCTCCATCGAAAGGATCTTAAGCCTCATCTCACGTTCTAAGGCTGTAGATTTTTCTATCAGCTCTCCCAGCTTCTCTTTGTCTTCACCATAAAACTCTTTTGCTTTTTCCACCACCAGTGGAGAGATACCATAGCGTTCTGCTGTCTCAAAAGCATAACTCTTGCCGATACTCCCTTGCAAAAAAGTATAGGTAGGTAGTCTCTTCTCTTCATCATATAGCGCTGCAATCAACTCTACCTCCTCATCTGCTGCCATAAGCGAAGCCAACCTTTTGTGGTGGGTAGTCACTACAAAGGTATTGCCTCTGCGTTTCAGTTCCTCCAGCAAGACCTTGAACAGTGCCGCTGCTTCATCGGCATCTGTACCCAACTCTATCTCATCCACACCGATCAGTGCCTCTTTTTGACGAAAAAGCTTGGAGAATTCCAGCATCCGTCCTGCAAAGGTAGAGATATCATTTTTGACTGACTGTGGATCATCGATGATTGCTTCGATATTTTTGTATCGACCGATACGGGTTTTGCTGCTATTACAGTGAAAGGGAAGGAGATATTTACTCATATAGACTGCTGAGAGTATCGACTTGAGCAGCATCGTTTTCCCTCCGGCATTGACACCAGTGATCAGCATGATCGGTCTGTTCAGCTGTATGGTCACCGGTACCGGGTCCTCAATAGCAGGATGTGCAAACGCTTCCAACACAATCCCTTTCTCTTTTGAAGGTAATACAAAGACATATTCATAGGCTTTAGCAAACTGCACTCTCGCTTGATAGTGATCAAAACGGTCATACTCTCTGTCAATATAGTATAAAAATCGCTCCCACGTATGAAAGGTATGGGAAAACTGCTTACAGTATCGCCACACAATCTCCTCTTTTCGGTTTTGAAGCGTATCTGCCTGGGTCTTGAGCGAAGCGATCTGGTGGGGCACGATATAGAAAAATCCCCCGCTACTGCGTCCTACCACTGTCGCCTTGATGGCCTGGTTGAACCCTCCTCTCACCAGCAGTGTCTCTTCTCCATTTTGGAAATGCACTTGTGTATCGACCAGAAAATCTGTGAGCCTCGCAGAATGCGTAAGCTTGTAGAGTGCATCTTTGATAGCACGTCTGTTGTGCTGAAGTGCACGATTGATATCAGAGAGCTCTGGTTCACGAGAGGGATTGATCTCTCCTTCATCAGTAAAATAGCCCAATACATGACGTATCTCTTCATGTACTTCTATCCCATGTATCCAGCTCGAGAGTGGTTCAGGCAGGGCAATGGCTTTGAGACGGTTAAAGTACTGGATCATCTGTACAAAGGCATAGAGTTCATCGAGTGAAAGTACTGCCTGTTTACGAAGACGTGCCAAAGGAGACTCCATAACAGGCAGTTCGGGTGGTGGAGGGCATTCGATAGATTCCAGTGCTTTGACATAGCGGTAGTGCTGATTGATATCCCCCTCCATCACCACATGTTTGGGGCGCGCAAGGAAATGCTGGAATCTCTGGAGATACCCTTCTAGATCAAGTTTCTGGATGATGCTTCGTTTCTCATTTTGCATCATAGATATCCTGAGCCTTTCGGCGAAACTATAGTGGCTTTTGCGCTTGCTAGATGGTACGTGCTACACATCCTAGACCTTCGGTTCCTCATTTCTCATTCTTCATTTTTAATTCTCTCCACGTATCTGGTAGGTGATATCTCCTGCACCAAAAGCTACGATCAGATTTTGATCATACTCCCTGATCACATGGCCATCTCGTGTCACTTTGACGATACCATCCTCTTTGGTCACACTGTCTGCCATGAGGAGTTTATATCTGCTAAATGCTCCCTTGAGATCGATATCTATCTCTATCTCACCTGCTGCCCAGATAGGCAGGATCACCAGCTCATCGACCCCTTCGAAACACTCTACAAATCCTTCCAGATTATCCATAGTCCTGCTATATTTATGCGGTTGCCAGATCACTTGGAGCTGGGTAAAGCCACGCATCTGGGCATAGGTTTTGAGTGAATCCATAGTGGCCTTGATCTCCGTGGGATGGTGTCCATAGTCATCGATCACCACACATCCCTCCCTATTTTGAATCACATCAAAACGTTTTTTTATCCCTTTGTAGTACAGCAGGTTTTCTCTGATATCCTCCAATGCCTCTCCCAGTGCCAGTGCTGCTAAAACAGCCAGAGAAGCATCCAGTGCAATATGATACCCAAACCCAAATACCTCAAATACACCATACTCCAGAAGCATAAAGCGTGTATGTGGTTCACCCTCTACCAATACGAACTCTACCTCTCTCATATCTTTGGAAGGATACAGTTTGATTGCATCTATCTCTAACGAAGAGAGAAAATCATCTTCTGCATTGATCACACGGATCTGGGCAAGTGAGAGAAAATTCCTATAGGCATTATAAAAACGCTCTTCATCATACTCATAGTATTCCATATGCTCCGGCTCTACATTGGTGACGATCGCCAGCGTAGGATTGGCATTGAGAAAGCTCTCATCACTCTCATCAGCTTCAAATACTACTTTTTCATTCTCATAATGACGTACATTCGAGCCAAACTCTTTACTGATAGCTCCGATGAGGGCATTGGACTCAGGTATAATAGATGCCAGCATCGCAGAGGTGGTACTCTTGCCATGTGCGCCACCTACTGCATAGACCTCTTTCTCTCCAAGAATAAATATGAGTGCCTCTTTACGGGAGAGAAGCTCTATCCCCAGCTCCATCGCTGCTTTGTACTCTACATTGGTAGGGCGTACTGCCGCAGAGTAGATAACGATATCTACCCCTTCTACCGCATCAGGATGGTGAGGGATAGTAATCTTGGCATGAAAATTGGTCGCAAGATCATTGGTGATCTCTGTCTGTTTGATATCACTCCCTGAAATCGTATGCCCGTCATTGGCCAAAAACTTTGCCAGAGCTGAGAGTCCTATACCTCCGATACCTATAAAGTGTATTTTCATTCCCTTTCCCCCTTCGGTTTTTCATTCCTTACCCCAAGGGCACTTCTAACTCTGTTCGGGCGCATGCTTCACCCCTCATTCTCTTCGAGTACCTTGAGCTCCTCTTTGCCCTGCTGTACATAGTTCCCCCACATGGCTAGAAGCATATCCATCGGCTGCACAAAGGTGGTGATAAAAAATGCCATAGGGTCTTCCGGGTTCACCTCGGAGACATCTGCAAACTCTTCGATAAATGATTCGAACTCTGTACCACTCATGACTGCACAAGCATGGATCATCATCGCATCTTTGAGCTCTTCTAGCGTAAACATATGGTAGAGTACCAAAAAGATCTCTTTAGCTCCCTTCTGATCATTCTCACTGTATCTCTGTATACCGTGCTCATAGATTGCCCTTGCCGTTGCAAAGTCCTCAGGATCAGCCATATCGAACTTTCTAGGTACTGTCAAGTACTCTGACAACCTGTCAAACGCAGTGTTTACAATAAAGGTAAAGACATCATTGATCTCATCTTCACCTGCTTCTATGACCAACTTGGCATCCAGTACCTGATAGCCTTTGGCAATAGAATTCTCATTTTTCATCTCTGCTTCTAGTCGCTTGAGATTTTCTATGAATTCTGGGTCTTTCTTGAGGGATGCAATATCTATCTCTTCCATGTGCTTATTTCCTTATTGTTATTTGAGCCTCTCGGCAATGTGTTGGCAGTATACAAGCTGGCAAGGTGCTGCATCTGACACATCCTACAGATCTCTACGGAACTGAGCAATGCGTTGTAGCGCTTCTCTGGTGACCTCTGCCTCATGCACCAGTGCCAATCTCACATAGCCTTTCCCTTTGCCTGCACGTCCGAGAAAAGAGCCTGGAATCACTTTGAGATTATAGCGTTCATAGAGTGCTTTTGTAAATACGATCTCATCTTCTACTTCCAGCCAGATATAAAATGTAGCTTCTGGGGGCTCGATACCAAGTACCTCTTTGGCTATGTCAAAGTTCTGAATATATTTTTCTCTAAATCCATCTACATGTTGCTGATCTGCCCATGCTGTTGCCGCTGCATACTGAAGCGGTAGAGGGGAGGCACACCCCACATAGGTGCGGTAGGTCATATATCTTTCCAAGATCGCTGCATCTCCTGCGATAAAGCCAGAACGCAGTCCCGGAGCAGAGGAGCGTTTGGAGATGGAGTTGATCGTCAGGATATTTTTGAACGTGGGGTTCCCTACCTCGATACTGGCATTCAGGATCGAGGGGAGTGGTTTATCCAGATAGAGATCGATATAACACTCATCATTGAGTAGTACAAAGTCATGCTTTAGTGCCAGCTTGACCCACGCTTTAAGTGCCTCCATCTTCATTACTGATGCGGTAGGGTTATTGGGAGTATTGAGGATCACAAAATCTGCTCTACTGAGCTCTGTTTCATCAATCTCCGGCTGAAAACCGTTACTGCGGTTCAAAGAGAGATAAGAGACCTCTGCACGGCTCGCTTTGGCAGCACCTTCATAAATCTGATAGAAAGGGTTGGGGAACACCATCACTGGTGCATCTACATCATGCAGCAAAAACTGTGGAAAGTTAAAAAGTACCTCTCTGGTACCAAAGGTCGGGATGATCTGGCTATTGTCAAGCTGCAGAGAGAAACGATTGTCAAGATAGGACAACATCCCCTCTCTCAGTACCTGTTCTCCACTTGTCTTGGGATATTTATTGAGCAGCGGTGCGTGGCTATTCAGTGCGTCCAAGATAAACTGCGGTGTTTCAAACTGCGGCTCTCCGATCGTCAAACTCAATGGGGTATACACACTGTTAGGCTCTATCTCTTCCAACAGTCTATTCAACTTCTCAAATGGGTATGTCTCAAACGTCATACTGATCCTTCCTCTGTACGCTATAGTCTATTGCTGATATCAACAGACTATCTGGCAAGCCAGTTAATAATCTGGTTTTGCAAAGCACTTCCTTTCCACTTCTCTCGACCATTATACATGATAACCACACTGTAAAGCCTCTTGGAGCTTTTGGAAAGTACATAGCCTGCGATATTTTTGGCATCTTTCAGAGTACCGGTTTTCATCCAGGCTCTTCCTTTGGCAACCGTACGCTTGAAACGCTTTCTAATGGTGCCGTCTACCCCTGCGATGGAGAGTGCTTTTCTCCATTTTGAGCCATATTTTTTATTGGCACTTTGCAGTATGCCAGAAAGTATCCTTGCTGTGATACGAGACTTACGAGAAAGCCCACAACCATTATCCAGATAGGTGCTACTACCTTTCATCAAGCCAAACCTACCCAGAATCGCCTTTACGGCATCTCGACCCTTCTTCTCTGTAGCAGGTGCTCCATAACGTTTGGCACCCAACAAGAGCATCAGATGTCTGGCATAGAGGTTATTACTCTTCTTATTGGTTTTGGCGATGATAGGAAGCAGTGGTTTGGCATAATGTGTAAACAGTGCCCGAGCGCTCCCAGGGGTTTTTGCCAATTGCAGTCTACCGTGAAAGGGTATACCTCGCCTGATCATCTCTGCCCGTAATGCATAATAAAAGCTGTGATAAGGATGGGTCACTAGCTTTTTGATATACCGTGGAGAACATTTGAGAGAAATCGTACCTGAAAGTGTGACTCTGGGGCGTAATGACTCTGTATTAATCAACACTCTCGGCCAAGTTCTGTTTCCTGCACAGCTCTTATCTGATGCTTTGATATTGTTTATCAATTCGTAGCTTCTATCCTGTATAGATTTATATGCATTTACGCTATTGCCATTGCGCTTAACGATGATCGTACTGAGATGATCATCGAACATCATGGCATCAGGCATAGCATTGTACTCGCTGAAACTATGGCTATCAAAGCCGGAACTGATCCGATTCCCTACATCAAAAAAGCCTCTATCTATCACGATATCTCCCGTGATACTCTTGACGCCTACAGCTTTCAGACGCCTGACTATCTTGGGGATATCTTTGCTGGAGAGTGTCGGATCACCATAGGCTTTGATGATCAGATCCCCATGAATGACTCCTTTTTTATAGCTACCATGATAATAGAATTTTGTAGGCCACTTAAAACCAGATCCTAGCTCCAACAGTGCACTATAGGTGGTCAACACTTTCATCACGGATGCCGGTTTTCGTACCGTATCAGCATTGATACTGCTGAGTATGTTGCCTGTTTTAGCACTGCGGATCATGATACTGACTTGCTCAGGCTTGATACCATTTTTACTGATCATCTCTGTAATTTTTTGGCTCATAGACGCAGAGAGTGCAGTAGCAAAAGCCAACAGCAAGAAAACAATCTTATACATCTATTCTCCCCTGCGCTCTTTTTGCTTTGATTGCCGATACTAGCTTAGTCATCGCCTCTTCCAGCATCTCTTTTCCTGTACCTATATTGAGCCGCATAAACCCACTACCTGCTTCACCAAAGCTACTCCCGCTATTCAAGCCAAGTCCTGCTTTTTCGATAAAGAATGCTGCCAAAGCCTCATCCTCTAATTCCAATCCTCTACAATCTAGCCACATCAAAAAAGTAGCATCGTGTTCGTAGACGATGATCTCCGGTATCTGTGCCTCTATAAAACCTTTAACATACTCTCTGTTGAGAATCAAGTGTACTTTCAGTGCTTCCAACCATGTTTTACCGTCATTGTATACTGCTTCCAGTGCAGTGATACCGAAGAGATTGCCATTGTCCAGCCCCGATTGCTTGTGTGCAGTCTTGTATTTCTGACGCAATACAGGGTTGGGGATAACAAGATAGGAGGTATTGAGTCCTGCGATATTAAAGGTTTTGGAGGGGGCATGTAAAAGCAGCGTGATCTCTTTTGCACGCTCTAGTGCAGCGGTAGGGATATGAGAAGCACCAAAGACCAGATCACTGTGTATCTCATCCGAGATGATCATGACCTCATGGCGATGGCAGATCTCTACCATATGCTCCAGCTCTTCTTTGTTCCATGCTCTGGTAGAGGGGTTATGTGGAGAGCAGAGTAAAAAGAGCTTTGCTTCTTTTGCTTTGGCTTCAAAATCTTCAAAGTCAATAGTGGTACGCCCCTCTTTGAAAACAAGTCTATTTTCTAAAACCTTCCTGTTATTGTTTTGTATAGAGGAGAAAAAGGGAGGATAAACAGGGGTCTGTATCAGTACACCATCGCCCACTTCACTTAGTGCTTCTATCGCGAGATTGATAGAAACCACCACACCATGTTCGGGTATGATCCACTCTTTTTCTATCTTCCACGCAAATTCCTGCTGGTACCACGTCATGATACTTTGATAAAACGTCTCTGTATAGAGTGCGTAGCCATAGACAGGATGATCAAGCCTCTTCCGCATGGCATCCTGTACGACTTGTGGTGCTGCCAGATCCATATCTGCTACCCAGAGAGGCAGGATATCAGCTCTGCCAAATTTTTCCTCAAGTCCATCCCATTTAGAGCAGTGTGTACCTGCTCTGTCCACTGTAGTAAAATCCATTCGATTTAAAAGACTTCTTCTTCTTTGGTCGTCTCTATCAGACTCACAATAAGCGTATAGACATTCGCAACCACAGCACCGATGACAAGTCCTATTGCCATCTTATCTGCATCATAGAATTTCATGGCAAAAAATGCTGGGATCAAGTGTAGATCTGCCACAAGTGAACCTGCCAGAAGTTCTGCAGAGAGGATATTTCTCACACCGATCTTGAGTACGGTAGAGACCATATTGATACTTCCTGCCAGAAAGAGAGCAAAGAGAGAGTCTTCATAGAGGAACCCCACACTCGTCGTTAAACTCATCAATGTAAAAAAGATATAAAAAACTTTACCCCATCGCATTATACACCTCCATTATTTTAATGTATACACACTTTACAGTGTACCCTGCTCATACTGGGCACGCATCTTTGCTATTATCTCTCTTCTTTTTACAGAGCAAAGCCCTGCAAAAATTCCTCTCACTAAAGCTTCGCCTATCGGCTCAGAAGAGAAGACGCATCTATTCATTACAGTGTACCCTGCTCATACTGGGCACGCATCTTCTCTTTCTCTTTCTCTCGCTTAAGCTTCTCTGCCTCTTTGGTTCGGAAACCACGAACATTAAACCCTAACCATATAAGAATAGGTGAAGCGATAAAGATAGAAGAATATGTTCCTACTATCACACCTACCAATAACGTAAAGCTAAATCCACTGATAGTCTCTCCACCAAACAGATAGAGTGTCAATACCACAAAAAATGTGGTCAGTGAAGTAAGCGTGGTACGTGAAAGTGTTCTCGTGACAGATTCATTAATAATGCCTGTCAGGTCAGGGTTTTTGATCTTGCGAATACCTTCGCGAATGCGGTCAAAGACAATCACTGTATCATTGAGTGAATATCCTAAAATGGTCAGCAATGCTGCCAGGATATTCAGGTCAACCTCTACACCAAACAGCACTATGGCTCCAGCAGCAATACTCACATCATGCACCAATGCTATGACCGAAGCCACAGCAAAACGCCACTCAAACCGTATAGAGATATACAGGAGAATCCCGATGATCGAATAGAGTAGTGCCATCAATCCCTTATTTCTAAACTCTGCGCCAATACTTGATCCCACAACGCTGACACTTCTGACCTCTAGGTCTCCTGTATCCTTCAGTATCGTTGCCATCTCTTTTTTCGTATCTTTATCTACAGAGGAGGAGGAAGTTTTGATTCTGATCGCCACCTCCTTGTTACTGCCAAAGGTTTTCACATTGGCACTCTCATACTCTTTATGCTTTTTCAGCTCTATACGTATCTTCTCCAGTGGTGCCTCACCTTTGTACAGTACCTGTATCTGTGTTCCTCCAGCAAAATCGATACCGTAGTTAAACCCTTTGAACGTCACCAATGCCCATGAAGAAAGTACCAAAATGATAGAGAGTATGCCAAGAGTCTTACTAAATCCCATAAATTTAATGGGCTGTTTATACTTAAATAGTTCCATGCTTCGCTCCCTCTACCTTCATCCCAAACCAAAGCTTGAGCTTACGCTTGTTTATCTTTGGCAAGAGCATCTCATATACACCATGTGTACCGAGTATGGCTGTCAACATAGATGCCAGGATACCAATACTCATGGTCAATGCAAACCCCTTGACTGCACCTGTACCAAAGGCGTAGAGCACCACTGCTGAAATCAGTGTTGTCACGTTGGCATCCCAGATAGCAACAAAAGCATTGTCATAGCCATCTTCGATTGATTTGGCGATTGATTTTCCTTCAGACAACAGCTCCCTAACCCGTTCGTTGATAATGACATTGGCATCTACCGCCATACCTACGGTCAGCACGATACCTGCCATACCGGGCAATGTCAATGTCGCTCCAAAGAGAGACATCACTGCCAATATCAAAAAGAGATTGGCGATGAGCGCTATATCTGCAATCACACCGGCAATACCGTAGTAAAGAATCATAAAGATAAATACCAGTACAAAGCCAAGTACGAGTGCAAGCTCACTTGCTCTGATATTATCAGCACCCAAACTGGGTCCTATACTCTGCTCCTCCATCATAAATACTGGTGCCAAAAGAGCACCTGAACGAAGAGCAATAGCAATATCTCTGGTTTCATTGACAGTAAAACTACCAGAGATCTGCCCTTTTCCTCCACCTATGCGCTCATTGATTCTAGGTGCAGTATATACTTTGCTATCTAGTACCACTGCCATCCGAGCCTTCGTTTTGTAGGCTTTACCGGAAAAGTCTCCAAATATTTTGGCACCTTCCCCATTGAGGGTGAAAGTAATGATAGGCTGATTGTTTTTGTCAAACACTGCTTTAGCATCTGTAAGCATAGCACCATCAAGTATAGGGATAGCTCTTAGCAGATATTTCTCATTGGGATTTTTGACATCCGGAAGAATCACATCGCGATACTTTTTCGCTTCTGCATCTGACATAGTCATCACTCTGGCAGCGCGATCCTCATCGACAGCCATCATTTCCAAATGTGCTGCCCTGGAGATAAGCTTCTTGATACGAGCCTCCTCCTCATCTGTCTTGATCCCTGGTACCTCTACCAGTATCTTGTCCTCGCCCTGTTTGGCCACAGTCGGACTGGCCAGCCCAAACTGATCCAGACGATTTCGTATCGTATCTACTGCTTGATTGATGGCATTTTTCTTCGTTCGCTCTGCCTCTTCCGGCGTGATAGCGATAGAAAAGTCTGCCTCATTCTGCGTGATAACTACGCCTTGCAACTCCTCTTTGAGCCATTTGTTTATCTTAGCAAACTCATCTGAGTCCAGTGCAGTAAATCTCACTTCATTGGTCTCTTCATCTAAATGAAGGTTGTCTATGACGGCATCATTATCATCTAGGATATACTTGACACTGCCTGCGATCGATTTGATACGGGAGACCACTGCCTCCTCTGTCTTGACACCCAAGAGCATATGCAGTCCGCCCTGCAGATCCAGCCCGAGAGTGATCTTTTTGCCACTGTCACTGTTTGTCAATGTCGGAAGAGAAAAAACCACTCCGAATATAAAGGCAAACGCAAACAGGACAACGCGATAGTTAAGTCTACTTAACATGCCTGCTGATCCTTTGTTTAGTCTATTTTACGTGCGACAAAAGCACGGTCTAGTTTGACAATTGCTGTATCGCTCAGCTTGATTTTGATAAAATCTTCTTCAGTCTTGATTACCTCAGCATGAAGTCCACCGTTGGTGACGATCTTATCTCCCTTTTGGAGAGCGCTCAGCATCGCTTTGTGTGCCTTCTGCTGCTTCTGTTGCGGTCTGATGATAAGAAAGTAGAAAATAGCAAATAGTAAGATCAGTGGTAAAAACTGCTGCATACCTTGTGACATAGGAATCCTTTGATGTTTAAAATTGGAAAATATTTTACCACTTATAGTATAACAGCGGGCTTGTTCATCGCCATGCTAGGCTCTGCTTACCTCTACCTGGCATGGTTAGGTCTCTCCAGCAGAATAGTCGAAACGATCTCCGCCATACTTTTTTTCTGGTTCTTACTACAGTCCGATCAGAAGATCTGGTTCTGGAGCGGTTTTTTCATCGCACTATTATGGTTCTGGTGGATCATGGTCAGTTTCAAGCACTATCAGATGCTCTGGGCAATCCCTCTAGGGCTACTTTTTGTCTCACTGGTCTACGGAGGTGTCTTTTGGCTGATCGCCAAGATCGCCTCCCTCTTCCATCCTCCATCCTCCATCCTCTCTCTAGGTGTAAAAGCTGCAGGACTTTTACTCCTCAGCTACCTCCATCCCCTCAGCTTCGATTGGTTCAAACCAGAACTGCTGTTCGTGCATAGCTACCTTGGGGTACAAAAATGGCAACTGGCGATCGTACTTATCGCAATCATAGCATCACAGTACAAAAAAAATATCCTTTTCCTACTATTGATATTGCTTGCTTATTCTCCCCTAAAGACAACCGTAACCTATCAAAACACCCAGAGTCACATTGCACTTGCCAATACCATGACAACAGTAGAGGACAAATGGAACCCCAAACTGATCTCTACCCATGTCACGGAAGTCTTCACGATCATAGACAAAGCGATCTCTGATCAGAGACAGATGGTGGTATTACCTGAATCAGTCTTTCCTTTCTTCCTCAACAATGAGCCCAAGATACTGGCTGCTCTACTCCAGCGATCCAAGCAGATCACGATCATCATCGGAGCACTCTATCTGGATGAAACACACGTACACCGCAATGCTACCTATATCATCAAAAATGCTACATATACCATTGCCAACAAAGTGCTTCTCGTGCCATTTGGAGAGAGCAACCCTCTCCCAGAGTGGGCGGGGAAATGGGTCAACAAAGTCTTCTTTGATGGGGCTGTAGACTATATCGCCTCTGCCAAACCAACAGACTTTGATGTCAATGGCACAGTCTATAGAAATGCCATCTGCTATGAAGCATGCAGTGAAACACTCTATGAAGGCAAGCCCAAACAGATGATCGTTACCTCCAACAATGGCTGGTTTATCTCCTCCATTGAACCTACCTTACAGCGACTCTTGCTGGAATTTTATAACAAAAAGTACGGTACCACTATCTATCATAGTGTTAATATGTCTCCCTCCTATATCATACGCAGAAAGAGCCCCTAGTGAAAAAATTCTTCCAAGTCCCTATCAAAGGCTACCAGTACATCTCCAGAATGCTGCCAGGCACCTGCCGATACTACCCCACCTGTTCAGAGTATGCCAGATGGCAATTTGAGTTCAACCCACCCCACAAGGCACTGCTTGCCAGTAGCTTGAGAATATTGCGGTGCAATCAGCTCTTCGAAGGAGGCATAGACTATCCGCTCCTCCATTTTCGACCGAAACAGCCCTCTTTTTTATGCAATCCTAACCGTTTCTATGGCAAAATCAGTATAGACTATTGGCTTGTTCCCAAAGATCAAAACCATTATTATGTCATAAAGGATCTTGATGACACTATCTTTACATTCTCCACTTGATATGCACCTTCACCTCCGTGATGGTGAGATGCTCCAGACCGTAGCACCACTCTCCGCAGCACACTTTTCCGCTGCCATTATCATGCCCAACCTCCTCCCCCCAGTTACCACCAAAGAGGCACTACTGGCATACAAAGATCGCATACTACAAGCAAGCCAATTCACTAAAAACCAAAAACCAAAAACCAAAAACCAGTTCACCCCTTATATGACTCTTTTTTTCAAGCCGGACTACAGCAGGGCATTTCTGGAAGAGATCCGAGAAGATCTTACCGCGCTCAAGCTCTACCCAGCAGGGATCACTACCAACTCTGAAGGGGGACTCAGTGGCTTTGATGTAGAGGAGCTACGTCCTGTACTCTCTGCTATGAGTGATCTGAATATCCCACTCTGTATCCATGGAGAGACCAACGGGTTTGTCATGGATAGAGAGGCAGAGTTTGTACCGGTCTATGAGAAACTGGCAAGTCACTTTCCTGATCTTACGATTATTATGGAACACATCACCACTGCAGCCAGTGTCAAGGCACTTGACAGATTTGACAACCTCTATGCCACGATCACGTTGCACCATCTGCTGATCACACTGGATGATGTCGCAGGTGGCATGCTCCAGCCCCATCTCTTTTGCAAGCCCATCGCCAAACGTTATGAGGATAGGGAAGCTCTCTTGGAAGTCGCGCTCAATGCCCATCCTAAGGTCATGTTTGGTTCAGACTCCGCACCACACCCACAAGATGCAAAAGAGTGCCCTGGATGTGCAGCAGGAGTCTTCACTGCCCCTATTGCCCTACAGGCTCTGGCTGAGCTGTTTGACAAGCATGACAAGCTTGACAACCTACAGGCATTTGTCAACACCAATGCCTGCCGCATCTACCACATCACTCCAGCAGAAAAAACCATCACTCTGGAGAAAAAACCATGCACCGTTCCTGCCAAATATGGAGAGGTAGTACCGATGTTTGCAGGGCAGGAGCTGGCATGGTGTATTGTGGAATAATGAAATTTCCTGTCATCCTGGACTCGATCCAGGATCCACAGTTTGGGATTGCAGGAAGTATTTCATTACTCTGTTACTTGCGACCATGGATTCCGTGTCAAGCACGGAATGACGGAGTAGATTGTCATCCCGGACTTGATCCGGGATCCACGGCTTTGAATTGCAGGAGATATTTGTTATCCTGTTGCTTGTGAGTGTGGATTCCGTGTCGAGCACGGAATGACGGAGTAATAAGGACAAACAACCACAAAAAGGATTCATATGAACAAAATCACCGCATTCGAAAAAGGGCATGAAGCCTTCAAGCGTGTCACATTTAAAGCCAATGAAGAGC
>Ga0256827_10001452_pt1 | contig 15149 bp, 13 predicted proteins | sample CV84metaG_FD_185977 | JGI IMG/M metagenome (GOLD analysis project Ga0256827, IMG submission 185977) | Hydrothermal vent microbial communities from East Pacific Rise, Pacific Ocean - CV84 | ecosystem: Environmental > Aquatic > Marine > Hydrothermal vents | place: Pacific Ocean: East Pacific Rise... | reverse complement strand
GTGAAATGAAAGTTGATTTTATCGACTATAAAGACTTAGGTCTATTAAAGTTCTCATTAAGTGAGAGATTTAAAATCATGCCAAGAAGACTTACAGGTAACTGTAAACGTCACCAAGAGCTTGTAACAGTTTCTATTAAAAGAGCCAGACAAACTGCTCTTATTCCTTACATTGTAGATAGAAAAAATGTAGTGGAAAACCCATTTGAGTTTGTTAAATAGATCTTAACTTACTTTTATTCCCATCATCTTGATGGGAATTTATAACACTTATATCTCTGACTCTTCCATCAAATCATCTGATTTATTCGCTTTAATACTATAACGATTTAAAATCTCAGGCTCAACAGTTAATGCTTTTTCCTTATTTACAACTACCTTCGCACCATCTTCATCTTCAAAGACAACATATTTATCTTTTGATTCCATTACCAGTTTATAGAACTCTTTAAAGTCTTTAAACTTCTTTCCATTTACTTTTTCTATATGCCACATAGAGATTCCATAGTCACCACGTGTATGTTCATCAGCAAGTACTTTTAACAATACAACCAACTCTTGTTCATCTTTAGTCGGGAACTTAGTAGCTTTAGCACGTAGTGTTAGTACTGGGCTTCCTGAAGCATTTAAGAGATTTTGAGTAATAGGAGAAAAAACATAACCACCCAGCATAAAGTAACTTGGCATCTTATCATACTCTAATCTTGAATACGTAGAATGTTCAGAACTAGAAGTAGCTGGAAGTTTTGCTTTAAGTACCATTTTCTTACCATTACGTAATACATCTAAAGTAACTGTATCACCATATTGGTGAGCATCAATAAAGTATTTAAAGTGTGTATATTGATGAGGCTGAAACTCAACTGTTCCATCATTTTCTATCTTATGTCCATCAATCGCTGTAATAATATCATCTCTTTTTAATACATCTTTTAAAACAGAGTTATAGACAATATCAACAACAAGAATTCCACCCTCATCTTCACCCAGTTTATAGTACGCTTTTAATGTAGGATTTTCTATTTTATCAGTCATAATTCCTAGTTTAGGAAAACCATCATATTTACCATCTGATACATCTTTTAAAAAATGTTGAATAATATTCACAGGTACCATATAACCAATGTTTTGTGACATAGTAATACCCTGCATAACCACACCTACAATTTTCCCATTTGATAAAGCTGGACCACCAGAGTTTCCAGGATTTATCGCTGCATCAATCTGAATAGATAAAAAACTCTGTCCACTATGTGCATAACGATTGTGTTCTATACGAGATACTATTCCTGTACTTACAGAGATAGTATGACCACCCATTGGGTAACCATAAACAGTTACTTTATCTTGAATTTTAGGAATTTTTCCAAACTTCAAAGGTTCAGTATCTTTAAAAAAATCTTTATCTTCTACCTCTAATAATGCCAAATCAGCATCATGAGAAACATCAAGGACTTTAGCTTGATAACGTTTTGTATCACCATACTTTTTTACTTCTATAAATGTCTCATTACCAACTACATGAGCATTTGTTAAAATACGATTACCTGATATTATACTCCCTGATCCACTTGAACGCTGTACTGAGGAGTTCCATGGCTCCATATAATTTGTAACTTTAGATACAGTGTATATTTTTACAATGGAAGCATCAACACTCTTTGCTTGAAGCATTGTAAAAGTTATAGTTAAAAAAGCTAATGCTTTTAATATTTTTTTCATTTAATACCTTTTCTTTAATTTTTTATAAGTCTACCATTATATTGTAAACTAAACATTAATGTAAAGTGAACGTTAGATATAATCACAAAAAATTATAGGAGTTGATAAATGGCAACAATCTCAATGGGAGACCTTAAAAAAGGTGTTAGATTAGAACTGGATGGAAATCCATACAAAGTGGTAGACTTTCAACATGTTAAACCAGGAAAAGGTGCAGCTTTTGTACGTTGTAAAATTAAGAACTTATCAACAGGTAAAGTAATAGAAAAAACTGTTCATGCTGGTGATAAATTTGATGTACCAGATTTAGAGCAAACAACCATGCAATATCTTTATGATGATGGTGAAATGTTACAATTTATGGATACCACAACCTATGACCAAATAGGTCTAACTCATGAGCAAGTAGGAAAAGAGACATTTAACTTTATGATTGATGGAATGGAAGCAGATATTCTATTTCATAATGGAAAAGCTATTTCTGTTGAAATCCCTATAACTGCAACCTATACTGTAGTGGAAACTCCACCTAACTTCAAAGGTGACTCACAAGGTGGTAAAAAACCAGCAACACTTGATTCTGGGGCTGTGGTACAAGTTCCATTCTTTATTTTAGAAGGTCAAAAGATAGTTGTTGATACCGTTGATGGTAAATATTTAGAAAAAGCAAAGTAGATATAAAGTTATTTCTTGTTAGAATATAATATATCAAAACAAGGATTTATCATGAAAAATATTAATCTATCACTTCTAGCAGCAACACTTCTTTCTGTTGCTTTAGTACAAGGATGTACACCAAAAACAGCTGGTGCAGACTCTGCTTATTTAAATAAAAATAGAGGTGCTGATGGTGCTCAAATTACAAGGACTGAAGCAGAACAATATAGACGTCAACAAGCATTAACTGCTGATGAAATTCGTTTAGAAAATATGAAACGTCATCAAACTACAGATTCTATTCAAGAAAATGCAGGTGCTGCAAGAAGTGCTGTTGGTGCAATACAAAGTGTAAAAGGTCTTTTTGGTTGGTAACCATTATAAACTATATCTAAAACCTAGAAAGGATATATAGATGAAAAGTTTTTACTTTATTATATTTGTTGCATTCTTATTTAATGGATGTGCTAACAACTATCCAACCAATTATGTTCCAGAGAAAACTACTCATGTAGAGGAAGAAAAACCTGACAAATACCCTCATCCCACAGAGGATTTAAGATCAGTAGTTGGACATGATGGTTGGTATCATCATGGTGACTATTACTACCCTAGTAGATACTACTACGATAGATATTCTGATTACTACAGATACAACTACTAATTTAATTAAAGAAGATGATATGAACTATCTCTTCTTTAATATTATCTTTAAATAAAGTGCAACTCTCTTATACTTTTTATATTCATAATTAATTGATATATTTTTATATATATGATATGATTATGCGACTATAAAGGAAATACTATGGAAATTATTTATAAAAGCTTATTTATTGCACTGTTTGCTATTCTAATTAGTGCATGTGATAATTCTACATCAACCAATAATACAGATAAAAATATAACTCAAAATTTAAATTTTGTAGAAGACAACAATGAAACGTCAGATGTTGTGGAAGACAACAATGAAACATCAGATGTTGTAGAAGACAACAATGAAACGTCAGATGTTCTGGAAGACAACAATGAAACATCAGATGTTGTGGAAGACAACAATGAAACATCAGATGTTGTAGAAGACAACAATGAAACGTCAGATGTTGTGGAAGACAACAATGAAACATCAGATGTTGTAGAAGACAACAATGAAACATCAGATGTTGTGGAAGACAACAATGAAACATCAGATGTTGTGGAAGACAACAATGAAACAACAGATGTTGTAGAAGACAACAATGAAACAACAGATGTTGTAGAAGACAACAATGAAACATCAGATGTTGTAGAAGACAACAATGAAACATCAGATGCTGTAGAAGACAACAATGAAACAACAAATATAGGTACAATATATGAGGATGCAGAGAATCAAAAAACAGATAAATGGATAATAATATCAAACCATTCAAAAAAAGCAAATATATTAAATACCTATGATGATGATACAAATAGTAGAGTAATCTATTTAGATGCAAAAATAGAAGGGAATAATAAAAAAAGTTATGATAGTTTTAAATTTAATGGTATAGATAGTAATAAAAGTAATAAATATATAAAATGGGATATGAAGTTTAATCAAAAGTTTACGATAAGTATTAATATCAGTACAGATAAAGGTGAACGTTGGATCCAATATATAGCAAAAGATACAGGTGCAGGCATATACGGTGAACGTATTGTACATGGTATTGGATCAGATAAAACTAATAATGAATGGCATACAATTACAAGAGATTTAGAGAGTGATGTAAAAAGATATGAACAAAATAATAATTTTATACATATAAATTATATAATCGTACAAGGTGGGGGATATATAGATAATATTACCTCTTTTAGTATAGAAGATAATTTAGAAATAAATAAACCTGTCATAATAAGTAAACCAGGAATTGTATTAACCTTTGATGATAGTTATGTAAAAAATTGGAATCATATGCAAAGTACCTTTAAAGAGAAAGGTGCTGTTGCAACATTTTTCTGTAATAGATGGGCAAGTAATCAAAATTGGAATTTACCAGATGAAGAGATACGTTTACTTAAATCTTTTAGAGATAATGGACATGAAATTGCTTATCATACAAGTGATCATATAAGTACAAGAGATCATAAATACGATAATGAAGCCAATAAAGCAAAAGCCTACTTAGATGAGCAGATTATTCCAGGTGTTGTATATATGAGAAATAAAGGTTTTGAACCTACAAGTTTCTCTTACCCATATATGTCAGAACAACCTGCACATAATGCACTCATTCGACAAGAGCTTCCACATATTCGTGCATTTTTTGCTCATGTAACCCTTACTGATGATCCGGGGAATATCTCTTTAGATGAGATTAGAACACATCTTGAAAAATTGAAAAGAGATAAAGATATTGGAGTTTTTTTAAGTCATTGGATTCATTATAAAGGTAAAAATGATGTAGAAAGTGCAAATGAAAGACATAAATATAAAATATCTGAAGAGAAATTAATAAAAATTATAGATATGGTTAATGAATTAGGATTAGAGTTTTATACACTTAGTGAGGCTCATAATATATATATGAATCAATAGGGTATTTATAAAATGACTTGAGTAAAAGCTCAAGTCATATTGGTTAATAAGTAGTTAAACTACTTATCAAAGAAACCACCATCACGTAAAATAGCAATATTTTCTTTTATAGATTCTACAGACTTAGCAAACTTAGCTTTGGTAGTTTCATCAAGTTTAAGTTCGATAATCTTTTTAACACCGTTGGCACCAATAACACAAGGTACGCCAACAGTTACGTCACTGTATCCATATTCACCGTCTAACATGGCACAAGATGGAATCACTTTCTCATCGTCACCTAAGATTGCCTCTACCATTACAGATATGGCTCGACCAGGTGCGTAGAAAGCAGAAGTTTTAAGATGGCTTACTATTTCAGCTCCACCATTTTTTGTTTTATGGATTATCTCTTCTAAATCTTCTTTTGAAACAACTTGTGTTAGTGGAATACCACCAACTGTTGCTATGTCTGTGTAGGGAATCATATGCTCACCATGGTCACCAATAACCATAGCACAAGTTTGTGCCGAAGCATAACCTGTTTTTTGATAAATTTGATATGCCATACGAGAACTGTCTAATGCTCCACCCATACCAATGATTCTACTTCTATCCCAACCTGTTACCTGATGTACAACATAAGTCATAACATCAAGAGGGTTAGAAACACATAAAATAATGGCATCAGGAGAATAGTTTTTAATATGCTCGGTTACCTCTTTTACAATACCTGCATTGATATTGAGTAAATCAGCTCTGGTCATATCTTTTTTTCTTGGTACACCAGCAGTAATAACCACCACATCACAATCTTTTAAATCTTCAGGTTTAACGGCTGCACGAACAATGGTTCCTCTTGTTGCATAGCTGGTTGCTTGTGCAATATCTATAGCCTTACCTATGGCTACTTCTGGAAAGATATCATAGAGTAATATCTCATGACATGTTCCACTTAGTGCCAAGGCATATGCTGCACTGGCTCCAACGGCTCCTGCTCCTACGATTGCTACTTTTCTACCTGTCATATTTATCCTTTTTTATAATTTATTTGACTTCTAAACCAAATGTAAATCCTGTTTTAACTCTGTCAATTAGTTCTGGTAGTATATCAGAATAGTCCCCAACTATAGCGAAATCAGCATTAGAGAATATGGTTTCTTTTGCATTGTTATTAATTGCAACAATGGTATCAGACTCTTTCATACCAGCAATATGTTGTACAGCACCAGAAATACCAACAGCCACATAAACCTTTGGACGAACTGTTTTCCCAGTTTGACCAATTTGTCGAGCATATTCAGAAACACCTTCATCGACCATCACACGAGTGGCTGCCCACTCAGCATTAACTCCTTGGTCCTTAAGTGCTTGAGCCAAATCTTTAACCAGTTTCATACCATCACTGGTTGTTCCTCGTCCACCAGCTACAATAATGTCGGCATCAAATAAACCTTGCATACCACCTTCACCAATAACTGTTTCGATGATTTCAGAGGCAAACTCTTTCTCTTCTAATGTTGGCGTAAATGCTGTTATTTTTCCTTCACGGCTCTCATCTTTTTCTGGTACTTCAAAGGTTCCTGCACGTGCAGTTGAGATTTGAGGACAAACAAAACCAATAATAGTTGCCAGTTTAGACTCACCATAAGTTGGTCTTCTTGACTCTAAAATAGGGGCATAAATTACCTGTTCTTTTGTCTCTTTGTTTCTATGCTTATGTTCACCAATGAGTAGTTGGGTACAGTCAGCTGTAACTCCTGAACCTCTTTTTACCCCAATTCTTGGAGCGAGTTCACGTCCTGCTGTGGTGGCTGCAAACAGAGCAATCTCTGGGTTTCTCTCTGCTATAACTTGTGAAAATATTTCAGAGAAAGGTAAGATACGGTACTCTTCAAGACGCTCATCATCGACCACAATCACTTCATCGGCACCATGGGCAATAAGCTCTTTGGCTAAGTCACCTACATTTTTACCGATGAGTAGGGTAGTAACGGTGGTTCCTTCATCTAGTGAATTGGCTAACTCTCTTGCAGGAGTTAATAACTCTAAAGATGGTCGTGAAATTTGACCTTTGACTACTTCTGCCCAAGTTAAAACACCTGATGCACCTTTTCTAAAGTCAATCCGTCTAATCTCATCATTGGCTTTTTTAGCTTTTTTAGTCTTTTTAGCTTTGACTTCAATGCTATTTTTACCCTCTTTCATGTTTTGAACAAGTGAGTCTATCAACTCTATTTCATTATGTCCTTCACATATTTTTGCATCGGCTCTTTCACTTTTAATCGTAGCTACTTTAGAGACGATGGTAGGGCTTCCATTTTCACCGGGTACACCAATACCAATAAACTCGGTACTAAGATTAACATCATCAATATCCAACATCTTGATTTCTGTTTTTTTAGCACGAATGGCATCACTGAGTTTGGCTCTTCTTGGGTCGATTCCTGTTGGAGTAAAACTCATAGCACAAGGAAGAGGCAGACGTATCATCTGGTATCCACCTTCGATAATACGTTTGGCTTCAATTTTTCCATCTACAAAGTCAGCAGTCTCTATAAAGGTAGCTTGAGGAATACCCATAAACTCAGCAACTTGTGAAGGTACATGGGCTGTATCACCATCGGAAGTTTGACGACCTGCTACGATGATAAAGTCTTCATCTTTCCCTTTCCCAAAACCAAGGTGCTTAAGTAAGTGTGAGAGTGCTAACCCTGTGGCATAAGTATCTGAACCCCCAAGTCTTCTATCACTAAGTAAATATGCTTCATCATAACCCATGGCTAAAGCATTTTCCAAAGATTCAGTAAATGATGGAGGTCCCATGGAACATACAATAAGTTTTGCATCTGTATACTCATTTTTAATCTGAAGACCAGCTTCTAAGGCATATTGACAGTCAACATTAATAATTGACTTTGCTTTGGTTCTATCCATTAATCCATCATCACCCATTCTCATTTCAGATGGTAATGGTACTTGTTTCATTAAAGAAATTATTGTCATATTTATTACTCCTTAGGCTTACATATAGTTGTATTCAGGACCATCTCCACCGTAAGGAGTTGTCCAAGTTATTCCACCGTTAGGTGATTTGATGTCACAAGTTTTACAGTGTACACAGTTTTCAGCATGAAGTCTGAGTGATTTGGCACCTGTTTTTCGGTCAACATGAAGTTCGTAAACCTCAGCTGGACAGAATGCTTCTTCAGCTAAACCATACTCTTCAATGTTGGAGCGTTGAAACTCCTCTGGGTTATTGACAACAAGGTGAACAGGTTGATGTTCGTCGTGCATCGCTTTAGAGTAGAAAACACCCGTTACTTTGTCAAAGGTGAGTTTTTTATCCCATTCCAGTTTCCCTGCAAATCTGGTAGCAAAAGGAACTCCTGCAAATTCAGATAGTTTTTGTGTGGTATCGGCATCGGCATGAACTTCTGGAACAAAGAGACAGGTACCACCGGTAACTAGTTGTATACCCATTTTAAGTCCACCAAGAACCATACCATCATTCATAACAGCTCTCATGTTTCGAATAGGGTACATCTCTTTATAGATAAATGAAGCATTTACTAGCTCTTCATACTTAGCAAGAGTGTTTTTTGAGGTATCATTTTTTTCAAAGGCTTCTACAGCTGTTTGTGCAGCGTATATACCTGAACCAATGGCAAGGTGTACTCCTTTAAGTCGTGCTGTGGTTAGGAATCCTGCACTATCCCCAACTATCATGAGGTTATCTTCATAATACTTAGGCATAGAGTTCCAACCACCCTCAGGTAGTGTTTTTGCACCAAACTCTAAGATGCTACCACCCTCTAAAAATTTAGAAACATAAGGGTGTGTTTTCCAAATTTGCATGGCAGCATGGGTGTCAAACCTTGGGTCGGCATAGTCCAGTCCTACAACCAGTCCAAGTGCTACTCTGTTCTCACTTAGTCCATAAATAAATCCACCACCAAACTCAGACTTGTCTTCGAGTGGATAACCAAAGGTGTGATAGACAGCACCAGCTTCGATGTTTCCTTCAGGAACCTTCCAAATCTCTTTAACACCAAGAGAATAAATCTGTGGATTTTTACCAGAGTCTAGGTTAAACTTATGAATCACTTTCTTAGCAAGGCTCCCACGGGTTCCTTCGGCTAAAATAGTAATGTCAGCTTCTACAACTGTACCTTCTTGATAGTTCTTTAGCTTTTCACCATTGTGGTCAAGACCTGTATCTTTGGTTTTAACACCAGCTACTTTTCCATCGTTGTCATAAATCATATCATCGACAGCAAAACCAGTGTAAATCTCTACACCTTTACTCTCTGCCACAGTTGCTAGGTATTTACATACTTGTGCGAGTGAAGCAATTTGGTTGCCTTCGTTATTCATATATGGAGGGTGGAAGGGAAGTTCCATCTGTCCATTGTCATTTAACTTAACCGTAACATCCGTCGAGACTTTAGAGTCAAAGGGCATTGCCTCAAACTCTTCGGCTGTTAATAGTTCTTTAAATACTTCTGGCATTAATACAGCACCAGAAAGTATATGGGAACCAATTTCACTTCCTTTTTCTATAAGAATGATTCTCTTTTTTTCACTTTTTTGCTCTAACTTGTTGGCAAGTTCTATTGCTGTGGCTAAACCAGAAGGTCCACCCCCAACAATAAGCACGTCGGTTGAAATAACATCTTGATTATTCATTAAGCACTCTCCATATTGTAAATTTTAACTTATAAATATACTTTTAATTTACATCAAGAACATTGATGTAAATCATAACTTATATTAATAAGTAAACCTAAAATAGCATAAATATAGAAAATAAAGTAAATAATAATAGATTATAATAATAAAGAATTGGAGTTTTGTAGAAAAGTGTAACAATTATTAGTAAAATTGATGATAGTTGAAGAAAGTTATAAATTTTAATGATAAAATAGGAGTTATTTACTCCTATTTTATTTATTAATCATCGAAGAAATTTAACTCATAGAGTTTGTCAATCATCTCTTGAACAGAGGCAACAGAGTTTTTAAAGCGTTCTACTTGTAGTGGTTTAAGTGTCATTTGAATAACTTTTTCAGCACCACCTGCACCAATCATTACTGGTACACCTGAAACGATGTCTGAGTAGCCATAGTCATCTTGAAGCATAATGGCACAAGAGTGAATTTGGTTGGTATCTTTTAAAATAGCATCCACCATCACTGTTGTAGACTTTGCAGGTGCATAATAAGCTGAACCATCACCTAAAAGGTTTACGATTTGAGCTCCACCATTTCTTGTCTTTTTAACGATATCACCTATCTCTTCAGAATCGAGTAGGTCATCAATAGGTACACCAGCAACGGTTGTAAACTTAGGTAGAGGAACCATAGTATCACCATGACCACCCATAACTGTTGCTCTAATTTGACCTGCACCATACCCTAGCTTTTCAAAAATAAAGTGAGCCATTCTCGCAGCATCAAGAATACCAGCCATACCAAGAACTCTTTCTCTTGGGAAACCTGTCTCTTTTAGTGCCACATAAGTCATAACATCAAGAGGGTTAGAAACAACTACCACGATAGCATCGGGAGCATGTTCTTTAATCTCTCTTGAGTATTTTTTAACGATTTCTGCATTTTTAGTTAGTAAATCATCACGACTCATACCAGGTGTTCTTGGAGCTCCAGCTGTTATAACAACAACATCAGAGTTTGCCATATCTTCTGGACCTCTTGCTGCTCTAACGATGGTATGTTGTCTAGCAGCATTGGCTGCTTGTGACATATCTAAAGCTTTTCCTTTAGCAACATCAAAATTTCTTCCTCGTAAAACAACTTGGTGACAAGTTCCGTTCATCGCCATAATAAATGCTACTGTTGAACCAAAATTTCCAGTTCCAATAACCGTTACCTTTTTACCTTTTGCCATATAAATCCTTATAAGTAAAATTGCTTATTATCTCTACTTTTGTTCTCAAACTCTAGCTTGGGAATATATATTTAGATTATACATTCCCAAATCAAACATGGACTGAGAATAGAAAAGTGTTTTAATAAGCTACATTGATTATATCGAGTGTCGGTAACAAAAGTAAAATAATAAGTAGATAAATCGTTACTTTATAGGAGTTTGCGAAGAGTAGAAACACTCTTTCGAAAAAATTAATATATTTTATAACAAAATCAAATGATTTATACCTTGAATATGTAACCTTCAGAAGCATATGTCTCTATAAAACGATGTTTTAACTTAGCTCTAAGACGAGAGATGAGTGTTCTTCTTCTACTGTCATTACTTGGTTTATCTGCCCAAAGCTCATACTCCATGGTCATAAATGAGATTAGGGTGTTTTTATGATTGATAAATAGTTTTAAAAGTTGTCTCTCTTTTTTACTTAGATGAACCTCCTCTCCACAGCAAATCAGTTGTGAAGATTTGGTATTAAAGCTGAACTCATGGTCTAAAGATATGTCTCCTACTAAAGAGTTATCTATATTACAACATTTGCTTAGACCAATCTTTATGGCAGCAAAAAGTTCTTGTCTGTTAAAAGGTTTTGTTAGGTAAGCCACAGGGTTTACGGTAATGGCTCTCTCAATGGTCTCTTCATCCATGTGAGCTGTCAAAAATATAATAGGAATATTTTTTTCTTTTTTAATTTTTATAGCAGCATCAATACCATTACTGTTAATAAGATAGATATCCATAAGTATTAAATCTACTTGATTATTCATCGCTTGTTTGTAGGCATCATCTGCTGTAGAAGCGATACCGACTATTTCATAGCCCAATTTAATTAAATAACTTTCTATCTCTATAGCGATGATACTTTCATCTTCAACGATTAGTATTTTTTTACTCATAAACTAAACCTTATGGTGTATTGTGTTGAATTTTCTGTTAACATCTCTATCTCTCCCCTTAATTGTTGTAGTACCAATGAATGAATAAGCTTTAAGCCCAAAGATTTGTTCTCTTTCTTATAATCAAACCCTTTCCCATTGTCTCTAATAATCAATATGAATGAGTTTTCTTTTTGCTTTAAAGAGATAAAAATTTTACCTCCTAGCTCATTAAATGCATATTTATGAGCATTGGTTACCAATTCGTTAATGATTATACCTATATAGACTGATTCTCGTAATGGAAGTACAGCAGCTATATCTGTCTCTACTTCAATATTACAATTAACTTCACACATGGATTCTTCCATATCTAAGAGTAGTGATTCTATATACTCTTCCATATCTATGGCATCTAGATTGTCATCGAGTAGTAGTAAATTATATGTTTTTGCTATGGCATTAATTCTATTTTCAAGTTTTACAAATTTATCTACCACATATTGATCGCTTATCTTATCACTTTGTAGTCGTACCATAGAGAGAATAATCTGTAAGTTGTTTTTAATTCTGTGATGTACCTCTTGTATAAGTAACTCTTTAGCTTTTAGTGCTTGGTTGAGTAGGGCAGTTTTCTCGATTACTTCATCTTTTATAATTTGTTCTCTATCTCTATCTGCTTCCTCTTTTTGAGCATTTAAAATCATATAACGGTCAGCAAATGCCAAAGAAAGAACCAATGCTTCAAGAGTCGTTCCCCATAATAATATATTTGGAAAGTAGTGTACTATAGAGATAAAACCTACAGCATTTGCCATAAGAATAATATAGGATATAAATACAATACCAAAGCCTAAAATATATAATCTTGCTTGTATATTTCCCTTTATATAGGAGACAATGGAGGCAATAAGGTTAAATATAATTAATAAAAAACTGGTAGCTATAACAATTTTTAAATTATAAAATTGAGGTATGTTACAGATAATCAGTTCAAGTAGAGCTACAATGATAAAAAGTTTATAGATACGATGAACCATGGGTATGTTAATTGTTTTTAGAAAATAAATTCCAAATAGAGAAGCAGATATTATCATAAGTGCTACTTTTGTTGCAGCCATACGTATCTCAATATTGATAATAAAGTCTAAAGGAAAATAGATTTGACTGAGTCCTAAATAGCTACTTTGTTGATAAAGTAGCGTTAAGAGATAAAAGCTATAAAATAGATAACCTTTTTCTTTCATATACACAGAGAGTAGTAGAGAGTAGACCATAAGAATAGCAATCATAGATAAGAGCATTACTTTAATAAGTTGTTGATGTTTATCTTCTAAAAAATACGTTTTTTCATTAGAAAGTTGCAGTGAAAAATTAATAGGTGTCCAAAGCGATTTTACTTTTAAATAGTACTCTTTATGTTCTTTAGGTTTTAATGAAATTGTATAGTATGGATAGAGTGTTGTATGCTCTTTTGTTAGGTGGGAAACACCTCTTAACCGAGGTTTATCAGACTTCGATATATCATAAAGCTCAATATCTTCAAGAAGTGGAGAACTTAATATCAGCAGCTTATCTAGCGTTGAAGTTGAGTTGTTTTCAATTAAAAATTTTATCCAGATATTTTTTTTTGATAAACCTGTGTTGAGTTGAAAGTTCTGATAAGCTTTGAAATTTATACTTTTCTTAGCCTGTTCAATGCTTAATGTTTTATCAGTGATATAGATAGCACTATGTTCTAGCAGTGAAACCTTTTCTTCTTTTGAGATATCTACAGTAGAGACTCCCAAAAGATAAAAAGGCATAAAAAATAACAATAAAAAGTATATTTTTAAGTTTTTACTATAGTTTATCAGCATAAAGTATTTTAGCTGAAAATGGTTAAAAGAAGTAGATAGTATTTTACACTAAATTTACTCTCCACCTCTAACACAGCGAACATAAGCGTTAAGGCTATTATAGTTGCCATCTACATTGCCAAAGTAGAAGTCTACAACCCATGCACGGTTATTATTGTCTACATTTTTAGTAGCACTCCAATAGTCGCTAAATGCTGTATTTTGAAAGACTTCACTAATATGTGGATTTGAATCATCTTTTACAATGCTCATTAACTCATTTTTGCTAGGGAGTCGCCAACCACCATCAGCCAATTCTAATGTATTACAATAATCCATTGCATCAGACCAATTTAATTTGCTATCCTCGTCTGCTACATGGAAGTTGTCTTGCCACTCTAAGCCTGTATTATGGTCAGTAACAATAAAAATGTCATTGTTTCTACTAAATCTTTCATCTAATATAGGTTTAAGCTCTTCAACTAAATTATCTATATATTTTTTATTTGCCACATCTTGTGGCTCTTCAGGGTCTGCAACATTAACTATTTTAAACCCTCCCATATCAACATTATCACTGCAAGTTGCCCATGCTCCCAAACTAAGTGCAGTTAAAGTAGCTAGTGAAATTAGTGTAGTTTTTCTTAAATTTTTCATTTTTTATCCTTTGTAATGGTTTTTATTTTTGAATATTTTTCTATAAATCTTAGAAACTTTACTCGGTTATAGCCGTAGCCTCGCTCTAGAGCTTTGGTTACAAATGAATGTAGTAGCTCTCCATGACTGTTTAACACATAAAAATGTGGTGTTCCTTTTGCTTTACCATATTTGAGTATCAACGCTTTGGCAGAGGGGTTAATGCCTTTACCATAGTAGACTCGAATAACCTCAAACTGGGTATAAAACTCTTTTTGTAGTTTGGGATGCTCCTCTAAAAAGTTGCTCATCGTTCCACACCATTTGCACCAATCACCCCCTGCAATGAGGAGGATGTTTTTTTGCTCTTTGGTTGCTTTTGTTATTGCCTCTGCTAAATTGGCTGTAGCATTGGCTTCTTTGTTAAAGTTTACACTATAACTTGGTAGTGTTGAGACATCTAACTGGTTTTGTTGCTCTAACCATGAGAGGGCTTTGTACCCTCCAAAAGCCAGAAGAAAACCGATGATAATTCCTATAATTATATTTTTCATTACAGCTCCTTAGTTTGCCATACAGTCGGCAAAATCAGGACAACCACATGGATTGACAGGTTCAGGAGCTTTATCTGTGGTAAATGTCCATGCTGTTTTATCAACTATACCTATGTAGTCTACTCCATCAGCATCTTTAAATGCTCCTCTATCTATAAGAACATAATATTCTGTTTCAGGTTCAAACTCTGCATTTGGGTTAATGGTTATTTGGTTATTTAAAACTTCTACCTGTTCTACACTTACATCAAAATTGGTATGTTCACTATCACCATCTTTTTTGAATATTTTGATAGAGCCTGTCCCTTTTGTTAATGCTTTTATAGGACTTATAAAGCTCATACGCAAGTTGCTATCTACAGCCACATTGTTGGCAAATT
>Ga0256827_10001451_pt1 | contig 15150 bp, 19 predicted proteins | sample CV84metaG_FD_185977 | JGI IMG/M metagenome (GOLD analysis project Ga0256827, IMG submission 185977) | Hydrothermal vent microbial communities from East Pacific Rise, Pacific Ocean - CV84 | ecosystem: Environmental > Aquatic > Marine > Hydrothermal vents | place: Pacific Ocean: East Pacific Rise... | reverse complement strand
GTATTATTTGCCACCGCCGTAATAGTAGGTTACATTTGGGAGAAACGAACTTTTTGTACCTATGTTTGTCCTATTGGTCATTTATTGGGTTTATACTCGCTATTATCGTTTAATAAACTGAGGGTGAAAGATAAGGCTGTTTGCGACGCCTGTAAAACCAAAGACTGTATCAGTCAGAAAAATCATTATAATTTTGTGGCACGCTCGTGTACCTCAGAATTATATCCGCCCAAGATAAAAGACAATAAAGACTGTATCTTATGTGGCCAATGCTTTAATTCCTGTACCAAAGATAATATCGTCATTAGTAAACGAAGATTTGCTGCCGATTTATTTACAAACATCCAGCTGAAATGGGCCGAGATAGCTTTCTTTATGATGGTTAGCAGTTTTGTGGTTTACGAGGTTTTATCCGAATGGAAAACAACCAAGGCCATCGTGATGGCAGTTCCTAATTGGGTTAATCAAAGCCTGGAAGTTACAGGCAGTGCTGTAGGAACTGTGAAGGCTTTGGTGCTTTTTGTGTTCTTGCCAACACTGTTCTATGCCACTTTGGCTTTGGCTAAGAAATGGCTTGCTGGTGAAAGTCTTAAGCGCAGCATGACACAACTGGTGTTGGCCATGTTACCGGTAACAGCCAGTATGCATTTTCTGAAAGCCTTATTAAAAACCAGCTCAAGAATTCCCTATTGGAAATATGTCTTTAACGATCCCCAGGGCATTGATACCACGAATAACATATTAAAGAATCCGGAACTGCTAAAGAATGATTTTCTGATAAACATCATTTCGCCCACCTTAAGCGTAGTGGCGGTGGTTTTGCCCATACTGGGCTTTGTATTATCGTTGTATGTGATTAAAAAACAAACACATATCAATAGTACCTCAAAGGCCATATCACTCATCGCCGTATTATTATATGCAGGCATTTTTATTTCGACTATGGTTTTTTGGAAGGTATTTTAATTGTCATAGTTCCAAATCAATCTGTATGAGATTTATGTTTATTTTTTTTGCTAATTTTCAATGGCCTTTTTAAAAAAAATAGTAGTTTTATCGTCTGATATTAAGAACTAAAATAACTACTTTTTCTTTGCAACTTTCAAATCATGACATCCGATTATATTAGAAGATACTACATCCTTAAAATCATTTCAAACCCCTATAATTATGGAATTGATGCCGAAGAATACGTGTCTTTAGAGAATTTACAAAACACGCTGTCTTTTATTCAAGCACAGAATATCGATAACCAGCTTTTTAATAAACTTGACGTCTTTTCAGAAAAAAATATCAAAAGAGATCTTGACAAAATATTAATATTCACGGGTGTTGATATTGGCAGAAAACGTCATCATGGGTATTATATTAAATCGGTAGATGAGCATCAGGCTGATGCCAGAAAAGATTTATATGAAAAAACAGAGCTCTTTTTGTTAAATCTTAAAAAAGATGAATGGAAACCTTATGTGTCAACACAGCACACTTCATTAGATGGTCGTTTTGATTTTGCTCAAATCATATATGCTATTGAGAACCAGCTTCAGATTCATATTTTATTTAATGGTTGGTACGATAACAATCAATTTGAAAACATCCATATTAATATACAACCCCTACATCTTAAGGAAGCACACAAACATTGGCATTTGATAGGATATCATCCTAAATTAGGAGTCTATTCGTTTAGTTTAGATGAAAGAATAGATGAATTTATCATTACCAATAAAAAAGTTCAAGATCCCATAAGTTTCAATGCCGATGAATACTTCAAGAACAGTATAGGAATTCTCAAAGATGATACACCGGTGGAAAAGGTCGTGCTAAAAGTAGCCAATCATCATTTTAAATATTTGATGATAAGAAAAATGCACCATTCTCAAAAATTAATAGAAGCACCAAAATTATTAAATAGCGAAAAACTTGACTATAATAACCCCGATATGTGGGGAACTATAGAGCTAAAGCTACAACCAAATTATGAATTTCTAATGGAGGTTTTTAAATACAACCGGTGGATAAAAGTGGTGAGCCCGGCACATATTGCCCTAAATATCAAGAAGCATTTAAAGGATATGTTAGCTTATTATTAATAATGGTTTTTCTAATTATCACCTAAAAAAGAGCCGTCTTTTGCCCTTGCAACAGTCTTAAATCTTATATTTTATAAATTTTATTGAAAAAAATTAAAAGAAAAAAAGACTACGACACTGTGTGGCGGACATAGACAGTAAATTGCAGCCGAATTTAGTTACTAACAAAAATTAAAACAGATGCAATTATCAAACAAAATCAAAACCCTATTTTTTATAGCTTTAAGCTATTTAGTTCAGCCTTTATTTTTAATTATCAACCTCCAATTCTACGATATTATGGAGATGCCAGACAATAAATGGTTATTGAACACCATATACACGCTCACCATCCTTGGCTTGTCGTATTATACTTACTTAGCCGTTAAAGATAAGGGGTTTAAAAACAAATTAAAGTATTTGAAATTTATTTTTCCGGCACTTATTATCACCGTTGAAATAATTTTCTCTATTATGAGTATTCATATAATGCTTCTGCCAAGCATTGTCTATATGGCTTTATTAATTGCTTTATTTTTTCTAAAAGAAGAAACAGAAATTAAATTAAACAAAACTATAAGCATTATAGTTTTAGGTCTTGTTTTAGCCTCTTGCAGCAATGATTTTGATAGTCCTGCAGGAAAGGTGATAAAAAGTAATATCAAAACGGATTATCTGTTAAAAGGAGGCAGTGTTATGAGTTTTAATAAACTCAAATTGGGCGAACAGCACATTGCTCTTGATATTGCAAAAAGCGACTCCGTTAACATCAATAAATTGTTTATGAAATACCATATTGACGATTTTGGTACCGTTAAAGCTTTACAATTATTAAAACCCGGTTTTGTAAACTTGATGATTGATTCGTTAAAAAGTATGGAACAAGCTGAAGTAGAAAATTATGAACGCAAATATAATTCGTATCGTTTTGCTAATTATTGGGGGAATATGGCGCAAGTCGATTTGCAAATTTCACAATTAGCCATCGACCACATTAGGAGCGTATTACCTCAAATGCCTATTTTTGAAAATAGATATAAAGAATTGGGAGGCCTAGCCCCCGATGCCGTTGGTGTAGAAGATTATTATGTGGATTATACCATTAAAACATACCCCGCAGAAGTTGAGCTTCGTAAATACAAACATTACCAACTTTATTTACCTTCCTATGCCATTGCTTTTGAGGAAGATATTCCTGCCGAAGATTTTCCCCTTGATGAATAGTTCATCTGTTTTTTAATTACTTGATTTCTGAAGGAGCTGCCTTGGTGGCTCTTTCATTTTTATAAATAAAAAAACACCTCCGACATAATTTGTCGGGTATATATAATATCTTAGCAAATAAAAAACATAATTATGGAAAAAGAAGATCAACAAGTTTACACCCAATTACGCCGTTTCATTATTATCTACGATTTACTTAGTAAAAATCATTATACAAAACGTGATGAATTTAGAAAAATGTTAATAGATAAATTGGAACATTTTGCCGATAGAACCTTTGAACGGGACATTTATAAGCTCAAAACGCAGTTTGATATACCTATTCGCTTTAAAAATTATTTTGGCTATTACATTGACGATGATCGTTCTTATGATACTAAACGCGTTGAAAGCCTGATGCATTTGGTAGATTCCACCATATTCAAACTCAAAAATGTAAAAACCGATGGCATTGTTTTTCCCTTTACTGCCGATAATGGCCAAGGCAATGAGTTTTTATATGATATAATACATGCTATTAGCAAAAAATACAAAATAAAAATTGTTTATAAAGACTATTGGAAACAGAAAAAAAAGGAATACGAAATATCTCCATATTTACTTAAAGAATATAATTTACGATGGTATGTATTGGGCAAACACGGAAAAAAATTGAAACTTTATGGCTTAGATAGAATTATTGATTTAGAGGTTTTGGAAAATACCAAAGCTGCAAAAACAAAAATCTCAACCGATATCTTTAAAAACATTATTGGAGTGTCCGAGTCGCATTTGGAACGAGAAAAGGTGGTGTTGAAATTTACAGCCCGACAAGGTCGCTATATCAAATCAGCCCCTTGGCATAGCTCACAAAAAATTATTTCTGATAACGAAGAAGGTTTAACCATCTCTTTAAAAGTGGGCATTAATTGGGAGCTGAAAGAAGAAATTAAAAAAAATGGTATGCAGGTAAAAGTCTTGGAACCTCAACATTTGGTCGATGAGATTAAAAAAGAATTAATAGCCAATCTAGCGCAGTATGATTCGTAAATTTGGTTCTATGCTTGTAACTCCTTTGTGGTTCTTTGTGCAACAACCCCTTATACCACCAAGGAAAAAACAAAATCCCAGTCAATATTCAATAATATTACTCCTGTTTATTTCAACTAATTATTAAATCTTAAAAAAAATGCACGTTTAATTTTGGTGCGACATTATTTGGCGGACATCGTGTCTATATTTGTAGCACAAAATGATTTATAAACTAAAAATAAAAAAGATGAATGATTTCACCAAAGCAGCCGTAAAAACGGTATTAGCCATTTTTACCCTTGGCATCAGCATTGCCTTGAGTCAGGAGGCCAATAAAGATTTAAACAATAGTATAAACCCTAAAAACTAGAACCCATGGAAGAGAACAAAATTACAAAAGCTATTTCTGACAGCATACAGGAAATCAACCATGCCTTTAGTATCATTGCTGAAATAGCCGAAACCCGATTTGGTGAAGGCCCTATTTACAAAGGAGGTAAAAAATCCGGTGAGCAAATCAGCAAGGCCATCGACAGTATTGTCGATAGTATTTTCTGTGTTTTTAAATAGACTTGTTTAAGACTCAAGAGGCTGTTAAAAAAAGCGGCCTCTTTATTAAAAGAATTAATAACCCCAAAAATTTTAAAAAAATGTGTGTATATACCCCAGCAAAACCCCCAGTTCCAAAATCCATGAGTAAAACTTTAATTTTTCCCATGCTTGCCTTTGCCGGCATGGATCGTTGCCTCACTTTTATGCTTGGCACAGCAGGTCATGGTGATTTTATACCCATCTCTATTCAAGAAGATGGCACCACCAAATATTTGCCCTATTATTATTGTACCGACGAAGCGGACATTAAAGAACGTCTTCAGGTTTTAGTACAAGCTGCGGCTTGCTCCAATAAACTCCCTAGATTGGTAGAAATTGTGAAAAACAATAAGCCGCTAAAATTCAGTTTAAGCCAAGCTATTGAGCAAAACGACCTCACCCTTATCAACAAATTGGTATTTCGGGCGGTTCAGGAGCGAAATAAATTAGGATTTGATTTTAGTGAATACACAGAAAATAACATTATTGAGCTTTAATAAATGCTAGATGAGTATTTCAAGAATATATATAATGTTGTAAGTCAGTAGAATGAAAATTCACTACTAATGGTATGATACAAATGTAAAAAAGTTAAAAAAAATTAACAGAAATATTTTTAAAGGACAGCATTTGTCCGCCTCGCATATATATTTGTCGGACCAAAACTAATACAATTAATAATGCCATTATACCAAATAACGATCAAAAGATCGGGCAATGCCAACGCCATAGTTTACGAAAAAGGCATGACTGTACAAGTGACCATGCCCACCACTAATAACCCTGTATTATCCAATAACGGCCAAAATGTAGCCGATGCCTTTATGCGTATCTATGGACTAGACGTGCGTAAAGCCGGGATATTGAATATGGGGTATTTGGAGGTTTTAGAGGTTACATAAAACGGAACATTATCAAACGATTATATTGATATAATAACAATTAAATTTTATAATAACTAAATAAAACACAATGGAAAAAGGAATGAAATTGGTTGACTTCATTAGAAAGTACGCCACAAAGGAAAACCTTAAAAAGCTAGATGAGTTTTTAAAGAAAGCAAATACTCTTTTGAATAAATACGGAGATGTGCTTGCTGATAACTTGAAAGGTATTAATAAAAGTATTGAGTCGTCAATCGAACCTCTTTGCGATGTTACTGAAATCACATTTTTATCAAAAGACACTATAAAAGAAATCATTACTTCATACGATACTGTGAATTTTTCTTCAGTTGCATTACTGAAGGCAGGCTATAATAACAAAACAGAGAAACACCTTTATTATATGCAGTTTTTAGATGATGATAATAACGTAGTCGACGAAAATACAATTATTTGTATTGTTACAGATAATGTTGATTTAAGTCTAAAAGCTAGTTTTCAAAAGAAAGAATTATTAATCTTAAAATAAAAAATGATGAATAAAATTATAGAAATATTATACAATATTTGGGATAAATTGAAGAAGATTTTTGTTGCAATATTTGACTTTTCTAAGAATATTGCAATGTGGTTTAAAAATAAATATAATAAAATCATAAGGAAGTACCCTAATGTTAAGCCGATTTCATTAAAAATAAAAAAAATGCTTAAAGATGGTGATTATAATACTATTGATATTGATTTGAGGAAAGATGTTATTGTAAATACATTTTTCGATGAAGAAACTAATGAGATTCTAGAAGAGCACACCGAGGTTATTGAGTTTGGGGAAATAGATAAACAAACATTAGAAAAATTTGGTGATAAAGAAATGATTTTAATGAATTAATAATGATGAAAAATGTAACAGAAATGGGAATCGGGACTTGGATATTTGCACTTACCCTGCTTATTGGTATCATTATCTATTATAAGAAGAAAAACAATAGAATTATTTTAGATAGTTTTCCAAACATTAAAAAAGACAAATTACTTATGGCAGATTTAACAATATTCTTTAAGGAAAACTATGAAAAAGTTTCAATTTACAATAAAAGCAGTATACCTGTAGCCATTAGACTTTTAAAATCACCTACAATGAATATTGGCTTCGATCAGGAGAAATACGATGGGAAACAACTTATTGTTGCCACCTTTTTCGATAAAGAATCGAACAAAATATCGGAAGAACATTCGATGTTATTTATCACAAAAGAACTTGATAACACTGTGAAAGATGCCTTTGGAGACAAAGAAATGATTGTTTTATCTTAAGAAAATGACGATATTAATTATATGGTTTCTTGCCCCAATTTTGCTTGGAGGACTAACAGGAATTATAGGTTCTCTTTCAGTTATTAAAATATCAGAGTTAGCAATTAACTTTTATAGAAAAGTTAAGCATCTCGACAAAAATAAAGCAAAAGATATTTCTAAAGATAAATTTCAAGATATTATAAAAGACAAATTTAATAATGGAGATTATAATACTGTTGATATTGGATTAGAAGAATGTATAGCTGATATTGGTGATAAAAACAGTTGGGATGTTGTGAAATTTTGGTATAACTCAAGTGAAGATGAATATTTATGCATAACTAGTGTTACTTTTGATTCAATCGACGAAAGATTTAAGGACCAATTATTGACAGAAGAAATAGTGATACTATGATTATTTTAGATAAAAATATTGATGAAAATCATCACGAGCTAACGAAACTAATTCATAAATCTGTATTAGATGTTGATGAAAATTATAGGATTATCATTTCTGATATTGATTATGGTGGTTTTGAGATAGGAAATAAAATTTCTTTTCGCAGTACAGATAAGTATATAGCATTATCAAGTAAATTTAATAATAAAAGCAAATTATTTTTACATTTAAAAGACACAATTAGGCTGTTCTTTAAAAATCGAAAAAGAGATGAGTTTTCTGCCTTACCCTATATTTACATATTTGATTCAGTTGACAGTGCCATAATGGCAATTAATTTGTATGATAAAGTAATGAAAGAACAGAATAACACTAAAGAAGAATCTGTTTTTAAGGCTGTATCTCCCAAGTACAAATTGGCTGATGTAATACTAAATAAAAATGTAGAATATGATATAACATCTGCTTTATCAATTATTAAGTACCGTAACAAAATTTATGATGAATGGGGATTCTCAAAAATTGATACAAAACCAAAGTTGATTTTAAATTTTTTCGGTCTCCCGGGAACTGGCAAAACAATGGCAGCGCATGCTGTATCTGATTCACTAAATAAAAATATTCTATTAATAAATTACTCAGAGATTGAATCAAAATATGTAGGTGATGCACCTAAAAACCTAATGAAAGCATTTGATGAAGCAAATAGATCCAACGCCGTTCTCTTTTTTGATGAAGCAGATTCTTTTTTAGGTAAAAGGGTTGAAAATGTAACAAGTAGCTCCGACCAATCGGTTAATTCCCTTAGAAGCCAAATGTTAATTCTTCTCGAGGATTTTGAGGGGGTCGTGTTGTTTGCAACAAATTTAATAAAAAATTACGACCAAGCTTTTGAATCTAGAATTTTGAAACATATAAAATTTGAGCTTCCTAATTTTGATAACAGGATAAAAATTATCTCATTGATGATTCCTGAAAAAACACCATTAAAATTTAATGATTTTACTAAAGAACAACTTATTTCAAACCTATCTCGAGAGTCCGAAGGTCTCTCTGGTAGAGAATTAAAAAATGTGATTTTAGAAGCTCTTACATTTGCTGCCTTTGATCAGGTAGATACTATTTCAGAAGAATACTTCCTCAATGCGCTAGAGAAGTTTAAAAATCGAAAAAAACAAATTGAGAAAGAAAAATTGAGAAAGAAATTGCCCCCTGAATTCAAAAAGAAAATTGAGGATAAAATAAAAGAACTACATAAATAATAAAAAAATGTATTTGAATAGATTATGTGAAAAATCAAAATTTTATTTCTTGGAATTGGCATACTATTTAACACTTGTTGATGGTAAACTATCATACGAAGAAAAAGAATTGTTGGAGTATTATAAGATAGAATGCTCTCTTATGGATTATAGCTTTGAAAGTAAACCATTAAAAGAGATTGAGTTTTATTTTATAAATAGAAATAATTTAGAGAAGAATATTGTTTTATTTGAACTAATTGGTCTTTCATATATTGATGGGTGTTATTCTGACTCAGAGAAAAAACTTATTGAACAATTAAGGAATTCATTCAACATTAAATTAGAGGTCCTTGAAGTTTTTGAACAAAAAATTGAAGAACTAACTAAAATTTATAATAATCTAGAAAACATAATGGTTATTTAAGAATATAAAGGCTCAATTAATCTACTTCAATAAGTATTGTCAATTTATAAAGGTTTTATTACAACATACTCATTAATGATAAAATCCCAACTCACCCAACCCGCCACCGGCAAATACATCACCGGAGAACCCAAGCATTGGCCATTCCCCAAGCAAATAAGCTTTGAGGGGAATCGCTTGTTTTATAATGGACAAGCTTTTGCCGAGATAAACGAAAGCAGTAGGCATTTGATGATTGATAGGAGAAAAGGTCTGGATGCCAAAGGACGGATTAATCCTTTTTTGAGTCATACTGCCTTATTGTCGGATGCTCAATATGAGGTGATAGATGGTTTAAACCGCCATATTTTTTATACGGATGCCAAGGGGCGTGTGCATAAAACGGAACATCAACTCAAGCAAATTCACAGCCAACAGCGCGATAATAGGGAGCAAACCAAGGCCTTAATGTGCAAGGATGAGGATATGGCGCCTTATAATCGCTATGCCGGCACTGGCAAACGCCCACCCCTTCAAATCCGCGACGAAGGTGGCCATATTGTTGCGGATAGTATTGGCGGTATTCCGGAGGCCATTAATATCTTTCCACAGGCTTTTGCCGTCAATCATAGCAGTGAGTGGCGTGGTATGGAACGCTCTGTTAAGGCGGCTTTGGAGCAAGGACAGAGTGTTGTTATTCGTACTCAATTTTATTATCCATCAACATCTAAAAGACCCAAAGCTTATGATTATAAGGTGGTGATAAATGGTAACGCAAGAGATTATAGTTTTGAGAATGTAAATGCGGTTTAACTTCAAAAATTCATCATTTTTCTACGATTAAGTACTATCAACAAATTTGAATGTTTTCCAAACATCCCAATTGGGCTATGACTAAGTCGGGGTTTCTCACTTTTTGTTGGTAAATATCTCAATCGGCAGCTTAGGCTAGATATAAAGCACTTCTTTTAGTTTTTCAATCATCCTATAATGTTTTTTTGGATTTCTTTTTTTAAGCTTGTTAACATTAAGCAGTTTCCACTGTACTGCAGGCAAATCCTTTACAACAGCGATTGGAAACAACTCCCATTTAGGCTCACCCATCTCAAAACTTAACATAAACGCTTTATCATCATCAGTCAATCTGCTTTGAATGATATTTATTAATTCTTTTCTTGTATTTATATAATCTTCATAAGAAAAGCTAACCATTGTCATTCCAGAAAAATGATTATTGAATGCCAATTTTTGGTCTTTTAAAATGGGATCTATTAGCTCAGAAATAGGTCTATAATGACTTATTAATCCAATCTTAAAACCATCCCAAATTTTGTCATTAAAACCTTCATTATCTAATAAAAACTTTACATCAAATAAATCTCTTGGATGTTGTCTGTCGACAGCAGCACAAATTTTGCCGCCATATAACTCTGCCATCGAAACAACATTAATAGCGGCAAACTTACCAAACTCTTCTTGAACTGGGTGGCTTACTTGCATCAGCACAGTAGGAAATACACTTCCTCGTGTAATGGTATTAACCTCAATTTTGATTTGGGCATTTTTACCTTGGCAATTTAGTTTCACGTCGGTTCCTCCATTTAAAGAAACAGTGTTTACTCGTAAATATTCAATGTTTTTTTCAAGATTTTCTTTTATTCGGCCTAGGCCCTCTTGAATATTTGTCAAAGCATCATTCCTTGTATCTAATAGTAAATAGCTTAGATCCACATCAACCGATAAACGGGGCATGTTTCTTACAAAAAGATTAATGGCTGTCCCCCCTTTTAAGGCAAAGATCTTTTCTTTTGCCACATAAGGCAATACTTCTAGCAATAAATCTACTTGTCTTTTATAGGCATCATTTATCATAATTCCATTAATTCTTTTGGTATGGATATCTGATATTTTGAATTATACACTGTATGCTTACCTATCATTCGTTTGCCATCCCCTAAATCTATATTTTTCGTGTCTAAAAATTGAAACCATAGATGACCCGATTTTTCGGCCATCAATAAAAATATACGCTTTACTTTTACCGAATTACATTTTTTTAATAGTTCGTTTACTAATGTTGGTTTTAAATTCACCAATCCTTCAAATATTTGATAGCACTCAAGCAAGTCAACTTGTGCTGGAGCTAAATATAAACATTCCATTATGGCTCTCTCGGGACTGGAAATGATGATTGGTATTTGCCTAATTTCTATTTCTTTTAAACCTAAATGATTAGGTAAAAAAGATGTTCTTTTGTGTAATATCTCCATTCCCCAATTATAAGTTAAAAACCATTTCGGCAAATTATTTCTTAATGGTGAGAATAATTGTAATATTTCTTTATCGAAACGAAAATAATGACTAAAACCTTGCTGTACTAATGCAGACAAAGCCCCCAAATGAACTTCTGTTTCTATTTGTGTCTGTATGGCATTTATGGCACCTTGCCATTCTATTTGATCTTTTGGCCGCTTATAAGCTCCTCGGCCTACCGCCTCTAACCATCCCGCTTTTAAATAGTATTTTTGTAGGTCTTTAGATATACCTAAACGTAGAAGCCAAGAACTTGTTACCACAATTTCAGGTCGTAATAGTTCAAACAATTTTCTTAAATATACTTTATTTAGGGTAGTCATACTACTTATATTTCAACAAATATAAGAAATAATTATTAGGATAGTACTTTTTTCTTAAACTGATTAAAAAAGTCAGCTTCAGATTCATTAATATTTAGCCTGTAAAAGTTTTGATGGCTAAAACTTCCCAAAGTACATCCCTAATTTAAAAGTAAAACCGTTCATGGCTGTTTTATTGGCTACAAGGCGGTTGATAGGACCATCTTCGGTAGGATAACTATATTCCAGTATCAGGTCGTTGGTTAATCTGTACGATGCTCCTATCGACATGCGCATAAACTTAACGAGATTGAAGTCTACTTCGATACCGGGTTCAAATACCAAAAGAATGTCTTCGTCGTAATAATAATCGGGATAATGCCCATGATTATAGTCTTCGTATTCAATATGTTCCCAGCTTTCCATAACAATGCCTCCAACTCCAAAAATAATTGGGAAGCTGACATGAACGGGCGAATTGGGATAGATAATAGGTTGGATAAACAAACCACCATAGCCACCGGCTAAGAAATAATCGCTGACATCGTTACTATGGCGGGCTTGCATATTGTTAAAGAAGCCATTACCGGTTAAGCCCAAAGCAAACTTATGATTAATAAGCCAGGCCAGTCTGCCACCTATCGACATGGCCGGCTTGGCATCTATTTGCGAATAGGCGAAGTTAACACCTCCAAAAAGACCGTGCTCTATGTGGCCGTCTTTATCGGCAAAAAGTGTTCGGTATTCTTTCTTCTGAGTGGTTTGTTCTGTCTCTTGCGCTTTTGAGCTAAGGCTGATAAAAACGATGAACGCTATAAATAATGGTAAAATATTTTTCTTTTTCATTATGGTTGCTTTAATATTCTATTAATATTTCTTGTTCAGTTTATTTATTATACAATGGGAAATGTCTCACTTGCCAGATAATTGAATTCTTCCAGCTGGTAGAGGAATTATCGATAAAAACATTGCTTTTATTATTATCGTAGATAGGAGTGCCGTCTTTTTTAAAGATACTGATATATACTGTGGCCTGGTAGGTGTCGGAGGTAGAGCCTACGTTAGAGCCAAAGGTGTTTTTTACACCGGGGTTCTTTTTACGAGAGGTCTCGGCATTAATGTCTATACTCGAGCTGCCTTGCAAGGTTTTATCTACAGCTCCAATCAGAATATAATCAGCCTCCACTACATCGGAGATTTCTTTAATGGTATAGTTATCAAATGTTTCAGGTGTTATTCCGGCTTTATTAAGGAGGACGTTCACATTTCTTCCATTCATGACAGTCACCTTGAAGTGTTTTTGTTTCTTTTGGATATATTGTATTAAAAACTGTTGGGCTTCTTTACCATTTTCCAAAGACACATGTCCGTTATTGGTGAAGGCAAAAGGAAGGATAGCCAGTTTTTCCTGAGCAAAGGTGATGGTTGAAATCAAGAGTAAAAGAACGAATGAGATTGATTTTAATTTGTTGTATAGCATAACTTTTGTTTTTAAGTGTTTAGCAAAAATACAAAAATCAATTTAATGATTGGGTAAGTAAGTTTTTATTAACTTTGCTCAACACAGAAAAGAACAATTTACAAAAAAGGAGATACTATGAGTAAATCATTAAAAGGAACATTAACAGAACAGAATTTATTAAAATCCTTTGCCGGCGAAAGTCAGGCAAAAAACAGATATGAGTTTTTCGCAAAGACAGCTAAAAAAGAAGGTTATGAGCAGATTTCCAGGATATTTGCCGAAACGGCTTTACAGGAAAAAGAGCATGCCAAGCGTTTCTTTAAGTTCTTAGAAGGTGGTGTGGTGGAGATTACAGCGAGCTATCCTGCCGGTGTTATTGGCACTACTAAAGAAAACTTAAAAGCTGCGGCAGAAGGTGAAAACGAAGAATGGACAGATTTATATCCAGAGTTTGCCAAGGTTGCCCTCGAGGAAGGTTTCCCACAAATAGCTACTGCCTATAAGATGATAGCTAAAGTAGAGGCAGAGCATGAGCGTATTTACCTGAAACTACTTCAAAACATCTCGGAAGATAAGGTATTTATTAAAGATGGTAAAGTATGGTGGAAGTGCCTGAACTGTGGTTATGTATACGAGAGTGAGAAAGCCCTTGAGACTTGCCCTGCTTGTTTACATCCAAAGTCGTATATGCAATTACGCGAAGATAATATTTAGGGTTTGGCTACTGGCCGTTAGCTATTGGCCGTTGGCTATTGGCCGTTGGCTATTGGCTGTTAGCTTTATATGCAAGTCCGCAAAGAGGACTTAACAGTTACCATAATTCGTAATTGATAATTCGTAATTCATAATTAACAATTCGTAATTAAAAGAATTCGTAATTATTCAATAATAATTTCATCAGCAAAAATCCAGCTTGGACTACCTGCGGCAATATGCCAGGGTGGGCAAGAGCCTGGATTTTTAGCTTTTATCTTTACATATTTTACTTTTTGTGGTCTGAAATTCACCGCAAAATCATGAGTCAACGGAGCATCTTTTTGGTCAATCTCATTAGTGATATTGCCTACCAGCTTCCAATCTTTTTTATCTTTTGAGGTGTAGAATTCCAATTCCGAAGGGAAGAAAATCCATGAGCTATACTCCTGAATAAACCCAATAGCTATTTGATGTATCCTTTTCTTTTTCTCAAAGCTTATTACTACTTCAAAGTCTTCATTATTAAATCCTTGCCAGGCTCCTGTCTTAAAATTATCAGTACCTCTTATCTTATTTATCAATGCCAAATCGCCTCCGGCAGCATATAGCTCGCTGTATTTGCAGTGATATTCGATACTACTGTTAAGGTCTATTTTATAGAACACGCTTTCAATAACCGGGCTATAGCCAAAGTCGGGATGATAGGCGATAACTTTAAAATTAGTGGTTTTGGAGATTAAGAACTCTCTATTGTATTTTGTAGATTCCCTTGAAGGCTGGCTACCATCTGTTGTATAATAAATCTCGGTATTTTTCAATGGTGCACTCATCATGATTTCAGCTTTTTTAGCGAAGGTTTGGTTCCAGGAATAAACCGTAGGAGCTGGGCAGATAGGAGCTGCAGTGATTTTTCTTACAGGTCTGTCGGCTTCATCCTTTCCAAAATCTTTATTTGGCTCTGTGCCCATGGTAAATTCAATTTTGCCACCTGCCATCAATGTTTGATGTGTGATAAATGATTTTGAGAATGCTTGTCCGTTAAGCTTTACCGATTGTACATAGATATTCTTTTTGCTATAGTTTTTAGCCGATATTTCTAAGGTTTTTTGATTTGGAAGTGTTACCTCCACATCTTCGAAAATGGGTGTGCCGAGAATATAATCGTTACTGCCCGGTGTGACAGGATAAAAACCCATAGAACTTAAAACATACCAGGCCGACATCTGTCCACAGTCTTCGTTACCACTCAGGC
>Ga0256827_10001450_pt1 | contig 15160 bp, 6 predicted proteins | sample CV84metaG_FD_185977 | JGI IMG/M metagenome (GOLD analysis project Ga0256827, IMG submission 185977) | Hydrothermal vent microbial communities from East Pacific Rise, Pacific Ocean - CV84 | ecosystem: Environmental > Aquatic > Marine > Hydrothermal vents | place: Pacific Ocean: East Pacific Rise... | reverse complement strand
AAAAATAGAATGTGGTTAGTTAGAATTTTAATTACTTTTATCTTTCAGATTTTATGAGTTAGAAAAAATGATAAATATCATGCAGGGAGATTCTGTTTGAGTTTCTTTTGTGAAATTGAATGACTTGATTTTTCTAAATTTGCTTTAGAAAAAGATCCATATTTATATTTTTGGATACTATATTTTAAACCTATTTTAGATTTTTGAAATACTTATGATTTATTTTTAAAAAAAAATAAATCTTGGGCAGATTTTTGAGAATATGAAAATATTTTGAAAGAAAATAAAAAATATATAAAATATTCTGAAAATACTCCCCTCTACTCTAAAGGAGAGTGGTTGGGGGTGAGGGCTAATAAAATTATTAAAAAAATATTTTTGCCAAAAACATTAAAACATTATAATAAAATTGGGAAACCTTATGGAATAATAATATCTGATATTATGTTAAAATTTCATAATTGAGATATTAGAGAAGAAATAGCAAATAAAATTTAATAATAATAATTAATATGACAAAAATAATTTTTTTATTACCACCAAGTGAATGAAAAAAATCTGAAAATAAATACAATTGAGAAAAACTCAGTTTTACTTTTGAAAAACCTTTAAAAATTTCTAAAAATGTTACTGAAAAGGATTTAAAATGTAAAGCAGATAGATTTTTAGAATGATTAGAATTAAATAAAAAATTAACCTCACCCCACCCCTCTCCTTTGGAGGAGAGGGAGCTTTTTATAGAGGCAATAAATAGATACTCTGGAGTCATGTATAGTGCAATAAATTATTCTGAAATGAGTGAAATTTGAAAAAAATATTTTGAAGATAATTTTTTGATTTTATCAGGGATGTATTGAATATTAAAACCTTTAGATAGAATTTGAAATTATAAATTACCAATTGATTCAAAATGACTTTTTGATTTTTGGTGAGAAAAAATAGTAAAAGAAATTGTTAAATCAAAACCAGAATGTATTATTAATTTACTTCCTATTTCATATTCAAAATTATTATGACTAGCAAAATGTAAAAAGCACCTTTATAAAAGAGAACTTTTAATAGAAGCTTGAGTAAAGATAATTAATATAAACTTTTTAAAAGAAAATTGAGATAAAATTTCTCATTGAGTTAAAAAGATTAAATGAGAATGGATAAAGAGTATTTGTGAAACACAAATGGAAAATTCCCCTATAATCCCCTTTTTTAAAGGGGATGAAAACAAAGATATTATAGATATTAATATTATTTTATAGATTAACTTTGAATTCTTATGCAAAAAATAACTTTAGATTTAGAACAAAATTATATTTTGTCATATAGAAGAAAGATTATTCAAAATATAATTATTGATAGAAAAAGTAAATATACAGTTGTATGATGATATATTACAAAAAAAGAAAATATAAAAGAATTTTTATGAGATTTATTAAATGATAAATATTTTAAAAAAGCTACTCATAATACTTATGCATATAGAATAAAGCTAGAAAATGGTTGTATTTTAGAATGAAAGAATGATGATTGAGAAACTTGAGCTTGAAATTGTGTATTAAGAGAATTACAAAGAGAAAATATGATTAATACAATAGTTGTTGTAACTAGATATTTTTGATGAATTCATCTTAATACTGATAGATTCAAAAATGTGATAAATGCTACTAAAGAAATTTTAAAACTAAAAAAAGAATTATAATGATTTATGATATAATAATAATTTGAGCATGAGCAGCTGGTCTTTTTTCTTGAATTAATTTACCTAAAAATATGAGTAAATTGATTTTGGAAAAAAATAAGCATCCGTGAGTAAAAGTTCTTTTATCTGGTTGAGAAAGAGCAAATGTGTCAAATATGGATATTGAGGTTGAAAGAGATTATTTTACACAAAATAAAAAAGCACTTTTATCAGTTTTTAAAAAATATAATCAATGGGATATTCAAAGTTTTTTTGCTGAAAATTGAATAGATATAATAGAAGAAGATAGATGAAGACTTATTTTAGAAAGTTGAGATTCTAAAGAATTATTAAGTTTATTAATCAGAAAAGTAAAAGAAAATAAATGTGAGATTAGAACAAATAGTAATGTGAAAATAATAAGCCCTCACCCTAACCCTCTCCCTTGATGGGAGAGGGGACAAGGACAATTATTTGAAATTGAGACAGAAACTTGAGAAAAATATGAGTGTAAAAATATTATAGTTTCAACTTGATGAAAAAGTTTTTTTCAAGTTTGAACAACAGGAGAATGATATAATTTTGCTTGAGAATTTTGATTAAATATTATTAGTCCTACAAGAGCTCTAGTATGACTTTCTACAAAAAAAGATTTTAAGGAATTATCAGGAAGTAGTCTAAGTTGTGAGATAAAATTAATTGATAAGGTTCTAATACATCCCCCTGCGGGTACTTCCTTTGAAAAAGGAAGAAATAAAAAAGAAATTTATTCTGAGTTTTGACCACTTTTATTTACACATTTTTGAATAAGCTGACCAATAGTTTTTAATACAGCAAATGCTCTTTGAGAATATTTAAATAGTCCTCACCTAACCTCTCCTAAAGGAGAGGGACTTGAAAAAGAAGCTGATAAAATAAAATATATATTAGAAAATATAAAAGTAGAATTAAGAATAAATCCTAAAAACTCTACAAAGAAAATAAATAAATTCTTTAGTTCTCATCTAAGCTCTCCTGAAGGAGAGGAATTTGAACAATTTAGTGTAGAATTTTGATTACAAGATTGGAGGTCTTGGAAAGAAGCAAAAGCAACAGGTTGATGAATAGATTTAAATGAACTTGATAAAAATTTTATGGCAAAAAAAGTTCCATGATTATATTTTATTTGAGAAGTTATTGATGTAGTAGGGAAGACTTGAGGTTTTAATCTTCAATGGGCTTGGAGTAGTTGATATGTATGTGGGAAGAGTTTTGAATAATAGAATAAAAAAGAAAATTATTATTAGTGATTAAAAATTAAAAAATGAACACAAAAAAAGTAATAAAATTGTATGATGAAATATTTTCTGAGGTAAAAAATCTTTGGGAAATAAGTGAACAGGGGAATAAATCTAATGAAATATTGGATGTATTTTTGGATGAGTTGAATATGAAACAAACTCCAGAAAATAGGTTTGTTGCTTATTCTAGAATAGGGGAACTTAGAGTTGAACCTTTGGAATTATATTTGAAAAATATTTGAGAAGTTATTGATGAGAATAATAAAAAGTCACATATAAAAATTCCAAATAAATTGAGTGATAATAGAATAGTTTTGGATAAAGCATATAATTATGTTTCTAGGATTTATATAGATTTACAAGAAAAATTTATTTATGAACTTGAAAAAGAAAAACTAGTTTCAGAATTTGAACTTGCTATTTTTAAATGAACTTTAAATGTATGAAAAGCATTTAATAAATTTATGCCAATTTGGGAAAATGCTATAATAAAACAAAATGAGATTTTAGATAAAAAATTTGAATGAAATTCAGAAAAAATAATGAATTTTTTAAGAGAAAAAAAATTACTTGAAGTTAGTCTTCACCTAGCCTCTCCTGAAGGAGAGGAACAAGAATATTATATTGAAAATGACAGAAGTTATAGTGTTTTAAAAGCATGAAGAATTTTTAGTTATGGAGAAGCTTTTAAAAGTGAAGTAAATTCTATAATTGTTGCATTGCAAGGTTTTATTAAAAATTTAAAAAACTTTGAAAATGAAGAAAAACAAAATTATATAGAATATTTAATAGCAATAAAAGAAGCTTTTGAAGAAAGAGATTGCACTAAATTACTTGGAAAATGGCAGATAGTTGATGAAAAATGGATGAGTATAAAAGGTCCTATGCAAATAAGTCATCCTCTTGAATTTTATGAAGATAAATATAGAAAAGCAGTAGCTCCAGAATGGGATTTAAGGATTTTGGATACTGAAACTTTGGATTCAAAAGTAGAAAAAAATATTTCTAATATGTATGAAAAATTATATGATGAAGAAATAAGCCATCCCTATTTTTTTCATACTTCAAAAAATAGTACTTCCCTTAAAAAGGGAAGAAAATTTAAGGAAGTTTATAAAGAATCTTATAATTTTTCAAAAGATAATTTTAATAGAGTAGGGCTCTTTGTGAGTGAACCAGTTATGTATTTTGGTAGTGAGTTAAATTGAATGTTTTCAGCTCAAGTTGTTCCAAATGATGAGGTGATTTCTGAAAGATTTTGAAAGAAAATTTTTGCTTTTCCAAAAATGGTTTTGGAAAGTAAGAAAAAAGCTCCTTTGATGAAATTAACTAAAGAAGTTTTAGATAAAAATTTAATAGAAAATTATTTAAAAATATTAGAACAGGATAAGTTATTTTTTGATATTTATGATGTTGAAACTATAGGTCATGAATTTGGACATACTCTTTGGTTGACAAAAGATACAGAAACTTTAATGAATAAAAAAACTTGAAATTTCAAAAATATTGAAGAATTTAAAGCAACTGCTTGAGGTCTTTGTAGTTATTTTATGAGTCCTCTCTCTAACTCTCTCCTAAAGGAGAAAGAACAAGAGCAAAAATCTAATCTAATTCCTATCTGTCAGGAGAGGCTAAGTGAGGACTTTAATAAAAATATAATTATTATGCATTTAGTTAGATGTATATGATTATTAAAATATAGGGAAGTAGCTGAGGTTTTACCATATTATAATGAGAGTCTTATTCATCTTGATATAATGTTTGAAAGTGAGATTTTTGAAATAAAAAATAATAAAATTATTTTAAATTGGAGTTTAGAAAATTATGAAATTTTGAAAAAAGATTATATTGATCATTATAAAAAATTAATAAATACTTATCTTGAAAAAATAGATGCTTGAGAATTTTTATTTAATTATGTAATTACTGATAAATTTGGAGATAATATTTCAAGAAATAAAAAATTAAGAGAATTTGGAGAATATTATTATGATTTATATAAATGCATAGGGAATGAGGTTGTTTAGTTTTTAAAAAACTTGTATTTTTTGGCTTAAACTGTTTTTTTACTTGCTATCTTTTATATCTAAAAATCTTTTGACAACTCAAAAAAAATATGATAAAATTGTAGGGAATAAATTTTATCATATAAATATACTAGATAATGAAAACACAAAAAACAAAAATATTTTTGATACTTATAGCCTTTATTTTATCATTTTTTTGAACAAATATAACTTTGGCATCAGATACGGATGATTTTGTTACAACCTGGGAGACAAATTCTACTGGTGAGACAATAACAATTCCAACGAACTGATCAGGTTATGAATATGATATCGATTGGGATAATGATGGTAATATTGATGATACAGGAGTAACTTCAAGTATTACTCATAGATACGAATCTCCTTGAGTACATACAGTAAGAATTAGTGGTGATTTTCCAAAGATTGCTTTTAATTCAACTGTATCAAGGTATAAATTCCGTTCAGTTGAACAATGGGGTACTCAGAAATGGTCTTCAATGAATTCAGCTTTTTCATACTGTACAAATTTTACTTTTAATGCGACAGATTTACCCGATTTATCAAATGTAACAGATATCTCTCGGATGTTTTATAGAGCAAAAAGCTTTAATGCAGAAATATGAAATTGGGATGTGTCAAATATAATAAATATGTCTCGGATGTTTTATGAGGCAGAAAGTTTTAATCAAGACATATGAGATTGGGATGTATCAAATGTAACGAATATGTCTAGGATGTTTGAGAGAGCAAAAAGTTTTAATCAAGATATATGAGATTGGAATATATGAGAAGTAGAAAAAATATATTCTATGTTTTCATGAGCAAAATCATTTAATCAAGATATATCAAAATGGAATATATCAAAAATAACAAATATGGGTTATTTATTTTCATGAGCAAAATCATTTAATCAAGATATATGAAATTGGGATGTATCAAATATAACGAATATGTATTGAATGTTTTCATGAGCAAAATCATTTAATCAAGATATAAGTTCATGGGATGTATCAAATGTAACAAATATGTCTAATATGTTTGCTGAAACAGATTGATTTAGTTGAAATATAGGTGTATGGGATACAAGTAGTGTTACAGATATGTCTTTTATGTTCTATGATGCAAAAGATTTTTATCAAGATATATGAGATTGGAATATAAGTAGTGTTACAAATATTAGATGAATGTTTAAATGAGCAGAATCATTTAATTGAAATATATGAAAATGGGATGTTAGTAATATTACAGATATGTCTTATGTTTTTTCTAATACAAAATGATTTAATTGAGATATAGGATCATGGGATACAAGTAGTGTTACAAATATGTCTAATGCATTTTCTTATGCAGTAGAATTTGATCAGGATATAAGCTTATGGGATGTATCAAATGTTACAAATATGAATTTTATGTTTTATAAAACAAAAAATTTTAATTCAGATATAAGCTTATGGGATGTATCAAATGTTACAAATATGAATTTTATGTTTTGATATGTAGTAGAATTTAATTCAGATATAAGTTTATGGGATGTATCAAGTGTAACAACTATGTATAGAATGTTTGATTGAGCAAGTTCATTTAATCAAGATATATGAGAATGGAATGTATCAAGTGTAAAATATATGTCTCGGATGTTTAGTAATGCAAAATCATTTAATCAAGACATATGAGAATGGGATGTATCAAGTGTAACAACTATGTCTTCTATGTTTTATTGAGCAAAATCATTTAATCAAGACATATGAGAATGGGATGTATCAAGTGTAACAAATATGTCTAGGATGTTTAATGATGCAAGTTCATTTAATCAAGATATATGAAGTTGGGATATATCAAGTGTAAAATACATGTCTGAAATGTTTTCATGAGCAAAAAAATTTAATCAAGACATATGAAAATGGGATGTGTCAGGTATAATAAATATGTATAGAGTGTTTTTTGGGGCAGAAAGTTTTAATCAAGATATATGAGAATGGGATGTATCAAGTGTAACTGATATGTCTAGTATGTTTTATGGAGCAGAAAGTTTTAATCAAGATATATGAAGTTGGGATATATCAAGTGTAAAATACATGTCTGAAATGTTTTCATGAGCAAAAAAATTTAATCAAGACATATGAAAATGGGATGTGTCATGTATAACAAATATGTATAGAGTGTTTTATAAAGCAGAAAATTTTAATCAAGATATAAGTTCATGGGATGTATCAAGTGTAACAAATATGTCTAGGATGTTTAATGATGCAAGTTCATTTAATCAAGATATAAGTTCATGGGATGTATCAAATGTAACAAATATGTCTAGGATGTTTAATGATGCAAGTTCATTTAATCAAGATATAAGTTCATGGGATGTATCAAAAGTAACAAATATGTCTTTTATGTTTGATAGAGCAAGTTCATTTAATCAAGATATAAGTTCATGGGATGTATCAAATGTAACAAATATGGGTTCTATGTTTTCTTATGCAAGTTCATTTAATCAAGACATATGAGAATGGGATGTATCAAGTGTAACAAATATGGGTTCTATGTTTTCTTATGCAAGTTCATTTAATCAAGACATATGAGAATGGGATGTATCAAGTGTAACAAATATGGGGGCTATGTTTTCATGAGCAGAATCTTTTACTCAAGATATTGGAATTTGGAATACAAGTAGTGTAACAAATATGGGCTCTATGTTTTCATGAGCAAAATCATTTAATCAAGATATATGAGCTTGGGATGTATCAAAAGTAACAAATATGGGTTCTATGTTTTCATCAGCAAATATTTTTAATCAAGATATAAGTTTATGGGATGTAAGTAATGTAACTAGTATGTATTGGACGTTTTCTTATGCAAGTAATTTTAATCAAGATATAAGCTCATGGGATACAAGTAGTGTAATAAATATGTCACATATGTTTCACCAAGCAAGTTTATTTAATCAGGATATAAGTATTTGGAATGTAGGAAATGTAACTAATATGTATTCTATGTTTTCATGAGCAAGATCATTTGATCAGAATTTATGAAATTGGGATATATCAAGTATAAAGGTATCTAATTCATATCGGAGAGGAATGAATAATATGTTTTCTCAGTCAGAATTATCAACTAAAAATTATGATTTTATTTTAAATGATTGGAGTTTATTATGACTTAATAAAAATATTAGACTAGATGTAAGAGGTGTTAAATATTGTGAATCTTATAAGGCTAGAAAATTAATAATAGATAGATATAATTGGTCTATTAATGATTGAGGTCAATATTGTGCAGATCCTTCAAATTACTTTGTAACAATTTGGAAAACGGATAATCCATGAACTTCAAATAATACTTCAATAACTATTCCAACATTAGGAGAAGGCTATAATTATGATGTTGATTGGGATAATAATGGTACTTTTGATGATTTTTGAATAACTTGAGATATTACTCATGATTATTGAAATATTTGAACTTATACCATAAGAATAAGATGAGATTTTCCACAAATATATTTTAATAATTCTTGAGATAAAGAAAAAATAATTTCTATAGAGAGATGGTGAAGTATAAAATGGAAATCTATGAAAAATGCTTTTTATGGAGCAATAAATCTTGAATCTTCTATGAAAGATAAACCAGATTTATCACTAGTTACAGATATGTCTTGAATGTTTAGATGAGCATATAAATTTGATGCTAATATTTCAGATTGGGATATTTCAAATGTAACTGATATGGAAGATATTTTTAAAGATGTATCTTTATCTGTTATGAATTATGATGCAATATTGAATTGATGGAATTTATTATCTCTTCAAAATTGAGTTACATTTAATTGAGGTGATAGTAAATATTGTGATTGAAAAGACTCAAGACAAAATATGATAACTAGTGACAATTGGAGAATTTTTGATGCAGGAGAAGATTGTACATTTTCTTCAGATGATTTTGTTACAACCTGGAAAACGGATAATCCATGAACTTCAAATAATACTTCTATAACTATTCCAACACTAGGATGATGATATGATTATGATGTTGATTGGGATAATGATGGTACTTTTGATCAGTTTTGAATAACTTGATCTATTACACATGAATATTCAGAACCTTGAACTTATACTATAAGAATAAGTTGAGATTTTCCACAAATATATTTTAATAATTCTTGAGATAAACAAAAAATACTTTGAGTAGATCAATGGTGAAGTACAAAATGGAGATCAATGGAGAAAGCTTTTTATTGAGCTTCAAATTTAAATAGTAAATCAGTTGATAAACCAAATCTATCTGAACTAACAAACATGTCTTATATGTTTTCATGAGCAAACATATTTAATGAAGATATAAGTGCTTGGGATGTATCAAAAGTAACAAATATGTCAAATATGTTTTCATGAGCAAGTATATTTAATCAAGATATAAGTGTTTGGGATGTATCAAAAGTAACAAATATGTCAAATATGTTTAGAAGTGCAGAACTATTTAATAAAGATTTAAATACTTGGGATACATGAAATGTAACAAATATGTCAAATATGTTTTATGATATTCCAAAATTTAATTGAAAAATTGATTTATGGGATACATGAAGTGTAATAAATATGTCTTGAATGTTTAATAGGGCAGAATCTTTTAATCAAGATATATGAGAATGGGATGTATCAAGTGTAGAAAATATGTATTCTATGTTTTATATGGCAGAATCATTTAATCAAGATATATGAGCCTGGGATACATGAAGTGTGACAAATATGTCTTATATGTTTTATTATGCAATATCATTTAATCAAGATATAAGCTTATGGAATACATGAAATGTAACAAATATGTCTTATATGTTTGATTATGCAATAAATTTTAATTCAGATATATGAGCCTGGGATACATGAAGTGTAACAAATATGTCTAGAATGTTTGCAGAAGCTAGTAATTTTAATGCAAATATAGATTGATGGAATACATCAAGTGTAACAACTATGTCTTCTATGTTTTACAATGCTGTTTTATTTAATTCTTTCTTAAATTCTTGGGAAACATGAAGTGTAATAAATATGTCTTCTATGTTTTATTGAGCAAGAGCATTTAATAAAACTTTAAATTCGTGGAATACATGAAATGTAGAAAATATGACTTATATGTTTAGAGATGCAACAAATTTTAATCAAGACATATGAGAATGGGATGTATCAAGTGTAACAACTATGTCTTCTATGTTTTATTGAGCAAAATCATTTAATCAAGATATATGAGCTTGGGATGTATCAAGTGTAACAACTATGTATTCTATGTTTTATTGAGCAAAATCATTTAATCAAGATATATGAGCTTGGGATGTATCAAGTGTAACAACTATGTATTCTATGTTTTATTGAGCAAAATCATTTAATCAATATATATGAGAATGGGATGTATCAAGTGTAACAACTATGTATAGAATGTTTGATTGAGCAAGTTCATTTAATCAAGATATATGAGAATGGAATGTATCAAGTGTAAAATATATGTCTCGGATGTTTAGTAATGCAAAATCATTTAATCAAGACATATGAGAATGGGATGTATCAAATGTAACAAATATGTCTTCTATGTTTGATTGAGCAAAATCATTTAATCAAGACATATGAGAATGGGATGTATCAAATGTAACAAATATGTCTTCTATGTTTGATTGAGCAAAATCATTTAATCAAAACATATGAGAATGGGATGTATCAAGTGTAACAACTATGTCTCGGATGTTTAGTAATGCAAAATCATTTAATCAAGACATATGAGAATGGGATGTATCAAGTGTAACAAATATGTATAGAATGTTTAGATATGCAACAAATTTTAATCAAGACATATGAGAATGGGATGTATCAAGTGTAACAAATATGTATAGAATGTTTGATTGGGCAAGTTCATTTAATCAAGACATATGAGAATGGGATGTATCAAGTGTAACAAATATGTATAGGATGTTTTATAGAGCAGAATCATTTGATCAAGACATATGAGAATGGGATGTATCAAAAGTAACAAATATGTATAGGATGTTTAATTGAGTAACTCTTTCAATAGAAAATTATGATTCTTTACTTATTTGATGGAATAAATATATATTAAAAAATAATATAGTTTTTGACTGAGGTGATAGTATTTATTGTGCTGGAGCAGCTTCAAGAAAAAATATAATAGATACATATTCTTGGAAAATTACAGATGCATGACAATACTGTAAAATGACTCCAGATGATTTGATAACAACTTGGAAGACAAGTAATGTGGGGACATGAAGTTCAGATGATAAAACGATAGTAGTTCCTATAGTGTGATGAAACTATGATGTAGATTGGAATAATGATAATAAGTTTGATGAATTTGGGTTGACATGAACTAGTACTCATGAATATTTAGAAGATTGAGCATATACAATTAGGATAAGATGAGATTTTCCACAAATTGCTTTTAATAATACCTGAGATAAAGATAAAATATTATCTGTATATCAATGGTCAACTAAAAAATGGTCATCTATGAAATCAGCATTCTATTGATGTTCAAATTTAAATTGAACTGCAATAGATGTACCAGATTTATCAGAGGTAACTGATATGTCTTATATGTTTAGTAATGCAAATATCTTTAACGGAGATATAAGTACTTGGGATGTAAGTAATATAACAAATATGTCATGATTATTTAGTTGAGCAAAAGCATTTAATCAAGAAATATGAAATTGGGATGTATCAAAAGTAACAAATATGAGTTATTTATTTAAAGATACAAAAAGTTTTGATAAAAATATAACTTGATGGAATGTATCAAAAGTAACAAATATGTCTTGAATGTTTTGATTTACAAATTTTAATCAAGATATAAGTGTTTGGGATGTATCAAAAGTAACAAATATGTCTGAAATGTTTAGATGAGCAAAATCATTTAATAAAGATATAAGTACTTGGGATATATCAAATGTAAAAAATATGCTTAAAATGTTTTATTCTGCAACTTCATTTGATCAAGATTTATGAGATTGGAAAGTTGTTAGTTTATTAAAAGAAGAATGAGGGGCAGAAGGTATGTTTGATTATGTAACTCTTTCTATTGATAATTATGATTCACTTTTAATTTGATGGAATGCTGAATTATTGAAAAAAGATATTCCATTTAGTTGATGAAATAGTAAGTATTGTGCTGGTGAGGATGCAAGAACAAATATGATTGATAGTGATAATTGGAATATTACAGATGGATGAATTGGTTGTAATAATGCACCAGTATTTAAATCAAATTCTACTATGGAAGTAGAAGAAAATTCAACTTGAAGTTTGAATATAATTGCAGAAGATGAAGATTGAGATACTATAACATATAGTATTAGTTGAACTGATAGTTCTGAGTTTACAATAAATTCTGAAACAGGAGAATTGAAATTTAATAATCCACCAGATTTTGAAAGTAAATCAAAATATGAAGTTACTATTACAGCTACTGATGATAATGAGAATGGAGAATTAAGTACTAATCAGAATTTAACTATAAATATAACTGATGTTGATGAAAATAATGCACCAAAAATTACCTCAGATTCTGAATTTAAAATAGAAGAAAATTCAACAGGAAGTTTAGATGTAATTGCAACAGATGAAGACTGAGATGATTTAACATATAGTATTAGTTGAACTGATAGTTCTAAATTTGAAATAGATACTTCATGAAAAATTACTTTTAAAGTTGTACCAAATTATGAAGATACAACGGATTCAAATGGAGATAATATTTATGAATTAACAATAACTGTTAGTGATTGAAATGAAGATGTTAAACAAAATATAACGATAGAAGTGGAGAATATAAATGAAACACCAGAAATAACATCAGATGATCAAGCAGATTATTACGAACCTAGTGTTGATGAAAATACAAAAACAGGTTCTTGAATAGTAATAGTTTTGGCCGTAGATGAAGATGTTAATGATAATCTTACTTATAATGTTATATATGTTGATACAGATGATTCTAATAAATTTATAATAGATAGTGAAACAGGAAAATTAACTTTTTCAGGTTCATTTAGTCCAGATTTTGAAGATCCAAAAGATATTGATAAAAATAATATTTATGAACTTACTGTAGAAGTTTGTGATGATTGAAGTCCAAAACTATGTGATACACAAGTAATTTATATTACAATTAATAATTTACAATCTATATTTATAGAATGAATAGTGAATTTAGAATGAGAATATACATGAGAAGATGAAGATAATTGAATTGATGTTGCTAACAGAGTTTCAGTTGCAAATAAAGCATTATTAAAAAGAGATATAAATAAACAAATAGAATATATGTTTAATACTTATTTTGAAAATAATAATTCAGCATGATATTGAGGTTGAAATTCTATTAATAAATTTGATAATGATGATGAGGATGAAAAATTTTATATCTATGATTATGAATGAAATTATTCAGATAATGATGTGAAATATAATTGAGAAGAATATGCAAATAATTGAAAATTATTAAATATAGAAACTTTGTCTGGAGGAGATTGAGTAGATATATTAGAAATTATATGAAAAAACACAGTTTTGGTTAAATGAGGAAATATTTTTATAAAAGATAATTTATCAAATAAAAATAGTGATTCTTTACTTGTATTAATTGCAAGAAGATGAGAAGATGGGCATTGAGGTAATGTTTATATTCATCCAGATGTAACAAATATAGATGCTATGATTATAGCAGAATGAAGTTTGATTAGTAGACTTGGAGATAATATTCAATCTTCTGATAGAAATAATTCTAATTTAAGAAAACAGCTTTTAATACATTGAAGTATAATGTCTTCAAATTCTATTTGAACAAATGTTATTCCTTATGGATCTGATTTGTATGAAACTGTAGAAAACAATAATATGAATGATAATATATATGATCTTGCAAATTTAAGAACATTTAATATTGCTTTTAAGGATTGATTTGATGATTGTGGTGAAAATTCTGTTAAATTAACTCCAATAGATTTAGCTTGAAATATTCTAAAAAATGCTTGGGCAGGTAAGAAAAAATGTTATCTTGAAGATTCTGTCGAAGATTGATTAAGATGATCAAATAGAACAAATAGTGTAATTATTGAATATAATGAAAAAATATTAAAACTTAATCCATTTATAGTACAATAAATATGAGCTTCTGAAGTTTTTCTTTAGCTACTTTAAAAAAAAAATATAGAATTTTAAAATAATAATAAATAAAAAATGTATAAAAAAATAATAATATCTTGAGTGTTATTATTGTGATTAGTATCATGTTGAGAAGCAGAAACTAATAATGATAAAATATTAAATAATAATTGAATAGTTGAACTTAAAGAAAAAGAAATACCAAAAATTGTTATAGATGTAAATGCTGATAATTTGCAAGAGCAAATAGATGAGGAATTTAAACAAATGGAACTTGAAAAAGAAGCTGAAGATAAAAAAAATGAAAATTTATCTAAAAATATGGAATTAATAGAAGAAAGTAGAAGATTAAAAGAAGAAATGAAATTTGAATTAGATTTGATTAAAGAAGATTCAAAAAATGAAATTCAGGAGATTGAAAATAGAATGGATTCTAAAATAAAAGAAATAGAAGATAGATTTGAATCTATTTTAAAAAATAAATAGTTTTTGAACTATTATAAAAAAAAGTAGAGTGAAAATAATGAACTGCCCCCTAAAAAGTAGAGTGAAAATAAAAAACACTCTACTTTTTTATTAGATATATTATGTTTATGTTAGATTTATTTGGTTTTAAAGTAAAAATGTGATATAATAATGTTAAGTTTTTATATTTTAATTTGTAATAATAAAAATTATGGATAAGCAATGGGTAAAAGAATCAGGAGAAAAACTAGTTGAATCAACTAAAAAAATAACAGAAGGTTGAAAAAAAGTAGCAAGTAGGGCAGGAGAATTAGTTAAAAATGTTCCAGAAAATGGAAAAAAAATAGCAGAAAGTTGAAAAAATATAGCACAATGAGCAAGTAATTTAGTAAAAAAAGTTCCATTTGAAAGAATAAAATCTTTATTCAATTGAATTAAAGATAAATTCTTTTCAAAAAATGATGAAGAAAATGAAGAAGAAACTGCAACAAAAAAAGAAGTAACAGCCAAAAAAGCAGTTACTAAAGAAGAAACTGCAACAAAAAAAGAAGTAAC
>Ga0256827_10001449_pt1 | contig 15169 bp, 13 predicted proteins | sample CV84metaG_FD_185977 | JGI IMG/M metagenome (GOLD analysis project Ga0256827, IMG submission 185977) | Hydrothermal vent microbial communities from East Pacific Rise, Pacific Ocean - CV84 | ecosystem: Environmental > Aquatic > Marine > Hydrothermal vents | place: Pacific Ocean: East Pacific Rise... | reverse complement strand
ATCAAATTTAAATAACATGTTCGATAAAATCGAACCTACATATTCAAAAATAGAAAAGAAACAAAAGATGAAAACAGAACAAAAACCATGTATACAAGATTATACCAGAGAAGAACTCTCTGCACTTATTAAACCTGCATTCCGAGCAAAGCAAGTCTACTCTTGGCTTTATCATAAATACGTAAGCTCTTTTGATGAGATGAAAAATTTACCACAAGCATTAAAAGATGAGCTGTCAGAAAAATATCGGATTGAGCCATTAAAGATTGTCCGAAAAGAGGCAAGTAAAGATGGGAGTATTAAGTATCTTTTTCAACGCTCTGATGGCAACACCGTAGAAGCTGTTTTATTGTTAATGAAGAAAAAACAGTTTAATGAAGATGGCTCTGTAAAACATCAAGAAAAGTATACGGTATGCATCTCTTGTCAAGTAGGCTGTAAAGTAGGGTGTTCATTTTGTTTAACTGCAAAGAGTGGGTTTATTGCAAACTTAACAGCAGGGGAAATTGTAGAGCAGATTCGGATGATTAAAAAAGACAATTCGATTGATGCTAATAGAAGACTCAATATTGTCTACATGGGTATGGGCGAACCTCTTGACAATTTGGTTCCTGTGGCTCAATCATCACGAGTATTTGCTGACCCAGATGGTATGGCAATTGCCCCACACAGACAAACCATTTCAACCTCTGGCTTAAGTAGCAAAATTGTTAAACTTGGTAAATTAGAGTTGGGTGTCAATTTGGCAATCTCTTTACATGCTGTTGACGATGAGTTGCGTGAAAAGTTAATGCCGATTAATAAAGCCTATAATATTCAGTCGATTATTGATGCTGTAAAAGGCTTTCCGATTAATGACAGAAAACGTGTTATGTTTGAATATCTTGTGATAAAAAATGTCAATGATTCTATGGACGCGGCTAAAAAACTGTTGGCACTGCTTAATGGTATCAAGTCAAAAGTCAACTTGATTTACTTTAATCCCTATGGTGGAACAGACTACAAACGACCAGAAGAGAAAGATATGAAAGCATTTCAAGAGTATTTAACAAAACATGGTTTACACTGTACTATTCGTGAATCTAAAGGTCTTGATATTTCTGCAGCGTGTGGACAACTTAGAGATAACGAATTAGAAGAGAAAGGAATATAGTATGGCAATACTGGATTGGATAATGGTAGGTTTTGTTGTTGTGGTTGTTGTGGTTTCAGCTGTTGGTGTTTATAGAGTTTTAACAGATGATTAAATAGGGTAGGGTGTGATTGCTATCACACCACTAATATAATTCTAAATTTGGTGCGATAGCAATCGCCCCCTACATAAAAAATTTCCTCTCATCTTTCCCACAAATTTCATTTTTTGCATTTAGAAAACTTACTTTAGAGTAGATAGAATAGTTGGCTCCATAAGGAAAATGTAAAGCCTGAGCATGAAGCAAAAGACGGGTTGCCCCTGTTGCAATAAAACGCTCTTTTACTGAGATTGTCCCATCAAGGTAATTGTCTGAAGCTTCAAAGGATGTTCCATAAATTGGGTCTCCTAAAATAGGATGTTTCACGTGAAACAAGTGTAAGCGTATTTGATGTAAGCGTCCTGTTAAAGGTTTACATTCAACAAGAGTTGTGTCCAACTCTTCATCGTATTCTAGGGGTTTAAACTCTGTTTTAGCGTATTTACCCTCTTTACAAATTTCTACTTTATGTTTATTATCACTGTAATCTTTTCGTATACAGATAGGTTCTTCGACACTAAATGGCTCTGTCAATTTTCCTGTAACCCATGCCAAATAACTCTTTTTAATGGTTTTTCTCTCAAAGGAACCTTTTAAAAAACGCTCTGCATCTTTATGACGACTTGCCAAAAAAAGCCCAGAAGTTTCCATGTCAATTCTATGCGTTCCATTGGCATTTTGTCCTGAATGAGTGCGTACTTCATCAAGCATAGAGTATTCTGTTGCCATCGTATTGGGGTGTACCAGTACTCCTGATGGTTTGTCAAAGACTAAAAAATTTTTGTCAACAAAGATGGGTTTAACTCCTCTACTTTTAGGTTCAAAATAGACCATCTCTATATCGCCTTCTATGGTTGCACCTGTATTATAGATGGATTTTCCATCAATTAAAACACGACCTTTTGCAATTAAACGCTGTGCTTCGCCTTGTGTGAAATTTAGTTTTTTCATAATATAAAGAAAAGCTTTGGTTGGTTTTTCTACGTAAAATGGTCGTTTAACAAATGGCATATTTTTACCTCTTTTTTAGTCGAATTGGATAGAATTCTATCATAAAAATTTACGATAATTTCTTGTTCGATAAAATCGAACCTACAGCTAACAAACATGAACTTCGTAGGTTCGACTTCATCGAACGATATATTCTAACTACTCCAAGGACTAAAATGATAGAACGATACTCAAGACCAGAGATGGCAGAAAAATGGACTCAACAAGCACGATATGACGCATGGCTCGAAGTTGAAAAAGCAGCGGTAAAAGCATGGAATAAATTGGGTTTAATTCCTGATGATGACTGTGAAAAAATTGTTAAAAATGCTAAGTTCTCAGTAGAGAGAATCGAAGAAATAGAAGCGATTACCAGACATGATTTGATTGCTTTTAATACTTCTGTAAGTGAAAGTCTTGGGGAAGAGTCACGATGGTTTCACTATGGTATGACAAGTTCTGATGCTGTTGATACAGGTGTTGCTCTTCAAATGAAAGCCTCTTTAGAAATTATTATTGATAACGTAAAAATGCTTATGGAGTCTATTAAAAAAAGAGCCATTGAACATAAAATGACGTTAATGGTTGGGCGTTCTCATGGTATTCATGGAGAGCCAATTACCTTTGGTTTAACCTTGGCTGTTTGGTATGATGAGATGGGTCGTCACTTGACAAACTTAGAGCAGACAATGGATGTTATTGCTGTTGGTCAAATTTCAGGAGCAATGGGGAATTTTGCTCATGCACCCTTAGAACTTGAAGAGTATGCTATGGCAGAGTTGGGACTAAAACCTGAACCATGTTCAAATCAAGTTGTACACAGAGACCGATATGCACGTTTAGCAAGTGCTTTAGGATTGATGGCATCTTCTATCGAAAAATTTGCTGTACAAGTAAGACATTTACAACGAACAGAAGTGTATGAAGCTGAAGAGTATTTTGCTAAAGGACAAAAAGGTTCATCGGCAATGCCTCATAAACGAAATCCAATTCTTACCGAGAACATTACGGGTCTTGCACGAATGATTCGAGCTTATGTTAACCCTGCAATGGAAAATGTAGCGTTGTGGCACGAGAGAGATATTTCTCATTCATCTACAGAAAGATTTTGGTTACCAGATGCATTTATTACAACCAATTTTATGATGCACAGAATGAACAATGTTATTGCAAACTTAACGGTAATGCCAGAAAACATGATGAAAAACTTGAATCTTACAGGTGGACTTGTATTTTCTCAAAGAGTTTTACTTGAACTTCCAATTGCAGGAGTAAGCCGTGAAGATGCTTATCGAATTGTTCAGAGAAATGCAATGAAAGTTTGGGAAGAGATTCAACAGGGAAAATCAACAACCAATGATAAGGGAGAGTCTTTGTATCTTCAATATCTATTGGCAGATGAAGAGCTTGGGGAATCGTTAAGTGAAGAGCAAATTCGAGAGTGTTTTAATTTTGATTACTATACTAAAAACGTAGATAAAATCTTTGATAGGGTTTTTAAATAGATTGATTGCCTATTCTCTCGCAGTAGATAGTTAACAAACATTAAGATGATGTTGATGTATTTAATTGATACCCGTAATAAAAAATAAAGAATATAACTATATGAAGGAATTACTATGATAAGAGTCGTAAAAAGAAGTGGGCGAGTTGAAACCCTTGATATTACAAAAATTCAAAAGTTTACTGCTTCGGCAGTCGAGGGTTTAGAACGTGTGAGTCAGAGTGAATTAGAGGTTGATGCTAATTTACAGTTTCAGGACATGATGACATCAGAAAACATTCAACAGACACTTATTAAAACAGCTGTTGACAAGATTGATATTGATAGACCAGACTGGACTTTTGTTGCTTCACGTCTTTTTTTATATGATATTTATCACAAGGTTACAGGCTTTACAGGCTACCCTCATCTTCGAGAGTATTTTGATAAAGGAGAGTCTGAAGGACGTATACTTTTAGGGCTAAAAGAGAAGTACAACCTTGACGATTTAAACGATTATATTGATGAAGATAGAGATTTACAGTTTACTTACTTAGGAATCCGAACCCTATCTGACCGATATTTACTTAAAGATAGAAATGGAAAACCCATTGAGTTACCACAACATCTTTTTATGGGTGTTGCGATGTTCTTGGCTCAAAATGAGTTTGATTGTCAAACATGGGCTAAAAAGTTTTACGACATTTTATCCAAGTTTGAAGTGATGGCTGCGACTCCAACACTCTCGAATGCTCGAACTCCACGACACCAGTTGTCTTCGTGTTATATTGGTTCTTCGCCTGACAATATAGAAGGTATTTTTGATGCCTACAAAGAGATGGCTCTTTTAAGTAAGTTTGGTGGAGGAATTGGTTGGGATTGGTCTCAAGTTCGTGGAATGGGAAGCTACATTGATGGACATAAACACGCAGCAGGTGGAATTGTTCCATTCTTGAAAATTGCGAATGACGTTGCCATTGCTGTTGACCAGTTGGGTACGCGTAAAGGGGCAATTGCTGTTTATGTTGAACCATGGCATATTGATGTTCGTGATTTTCTTGACCTGAAAAAGAATTCAGGAGAAGAGCGACGAAGAGCTCATGATTTATTTCCTTCGTTATGGTTAAATGACCTCTTTATGCAACGTGTAGAAGAGGATGCTCGTTGGACACTTTTTGACCCGTATGAAGTGCGTGAGTTGACCAATCTTTACGGAAAAGAGTTTGAAAAACGTTACTTGGAACTGGAAGAGGGGAATCAAGAGATTACGCGTGAGACGATTTCTGCAAAAGGTTTATGGAAAGAGATTCTAAGAAGTTACTTTGAGACAGGAAATCCATTTTTAACCTTTAAAGATACAGCGAATAAAGCCAACCCAAACAAGCACAGTGGTGTGATACGAAGCAGTAACTTATGTGTTACAGGAGATACAAGACTTCATACTCAATTTGGATTGGTTCAAGCCAAAGATTTGGAAGAAAACTATAATGAAATTTTAGCATCGTATGACCATAGAACGGATGGAGAAATTTCTAACTATGGCGTAAGTAAAGCCAAAGCATTAAAAATGTTCAAGACCAAAGAGAATGCAGATATTTATGAAGTGGTCACCAAAGATGGATATAAAATTAAATCTACGTTGTGGCATGAGTATTATGTTGTAAATGGAGATAAGGTTGAGAAAAAAAGTTTAGAAAATATTTCAGTTGGAGATAAACTTTTAATTCAGTCAGATGAAGGACAGTTTGGTCAAGAGGGAAGTTATGATTTAGGCTTTTTAATGGGAATGGTTTCAGGAGATGGTACGTTCTCATATAAAGAGTCTAAAGGGCATTCAATTGTTCATATTGATTTATATAATGAAGATATGAATCTTGGACATGGAATTCATAAACAGGTAGATAATATTATTAAAGAGTATTACTCACTTCTTCCGAATGCACATAAAGAGAACTTTGTAAACCTTTATCCTAAACCAATACAGCATACTAAAAACAGTCAAAAATTACGATTTTCAAATATTAGATTGGGTAGGATTTTTGATGAACAGTTTAATTTTAATGGTAAAACAAAACATCAAGTTCCAGAGGTTGTGTTTAAAGGAACAAAAGAGACAGTAAAAGGGTATCTAAAAGGTCTATTTATTGCTGATGGAACAGTTAATGTAATTAAAAATGGTACTACTCCCTCTTTTGCAATTCAATTAGCTTCTATTAAAAAATCTCTTTTAGAAGAGGTTCAAATTTTACTTTCTAACTTTGGAATTCGTTCTAAAATTTCAAAAATGAGAGATGCTCAAGAAGAAGCATTCTCTTATACAACAGTAAATGGAGAGAAAAGAGTATATGGCTCTCAAGCACTTTATCGACTCAATGTTAATGGATTAAATGCTATTAAATTTGTAGATGATATTGGATTTATTGGTGCAAAACAGACTAAAGCTTTAAATGTTATGTCAACAAGAGTTTCACTTGGTTATTCAAGAGAAGGTAGAAAAAGTGAAAAATTTGTAGTCGAGATTAGTGAAATAAACTACATTGGAAAAGAGGATGTGTATGATACAACACAACTCTTCAACCACTCTTTAATTTTTAATGGATTGGTTACAGGGAACTGTACCGAAATATTTCAAAATACCTCTCCTAATCACTATAAAATAAAGTTAACGTATGTTGACCAAAGCGTTGAAGTTTTTGAAGAAGACGATGTTGTAACGGTTGACAATAGCATGACAAAACCTGCTAAAAAGATTACAGCACTGGACAGTTTAAACGGAAAACAGATTTGGATGGTTGACAAAGAGCAGAGTGATGGCGAGACAGCTGTTTGTAACTTAGCGTCAATTAACCTCTCTAAAGTACATACAAAAGAGGATCTAGCACGGGTTATTCCTACAGCTATCCGAATGCTTGACAATGTCATTGACTTAAACTTTTATCCTTTAGCAAAAGTGAAAAAGACCAATGAAAAGACACGAGCTATTGGATTGGGTGTTATGGGCGAAGCTCAAATGTTGGCAGAGTCTAAAATAGAGTGGGGTTCACATGAACACTTCTTTAAAATTGATGAAGTGATGGAGTCGGTTTCCTATTATGCTATTAAATCATCAAGTGACTTATCCATTGAAAAAGGTCACTATCCAAATTACGAGGGTTCTGATTGGTCAAAAGGAATTTTCCCTATTGACCATGCAAATGAAGAAGCGTGTAAACTAGTTGAACGTGGTGGATTATTTGGCTATACCCATGATTGGTTGGCACTAAAAGAGAAAGTAAAAAATGATGGAATGCGTAATGGTTATTTAATGGCTGTTGCACCAACATCGTCTATCTCTATTTTGACAGGGACAACCCAAGCGATTGAACCTGTTTACAAACGTAAATGGTTTGAAGAGAATCTTTCAGGATTAATTCCTGTGGTTGCTCCTAATTTGTCAGCCGATACATGGTCGTATTACATACCTTCTTATGATTTAAATCAGAATATATTGATTAAAGCAGGTGCTATTCGTCAAAAATGGATAGACCAAGGTCAATCATTGAACATCTTTATCTCATTGGATAAAGCAAGTGGAAAGTACTTAAATGAGATTTATATGAACGCATGGAAATATGGTTTAAAATCTACCTATTATCTAAGAAGTCAATCGCCTGAGGCTTCAAACGATATAGAAGATAGAAGTCAAGAGTGTGTTGGTTGTCAATAGTTTTCTTCCAATTTACAGTATAGAAAAGAAGAGAAGAGGTATTTTTTCTCTTCTCTTGTAACTTTTTGATTAACTCTAATTTAGATACGCTAAAATCCTATCTATGAATCTATCTTACTTAACTCAAACTTTTTTGATAGCACTTATCTATTTCCTTGCAGGAAATTTAAGTCTAGCCATCTCTCCTGACAACAGTATTGTGACTATTGTTGTCTTCTCAGCCGAAGGAATTGCTTTGGCAAGTGCCATACTGTATGGTAAACGTGTTTGGATTGCTGTCTTGATTGGGCAATTTTTTCTTGCTTATTTTAATGGTATGGACTGGGAACCCTCTTTAGGCATAGCGATTATTAACTCTATCGAAGCCATTTTAGCAGTTGTATTTTTTAGAAAGTTTAGACTTAATAAAAATTTATCAACCTTTCGAGATGTTTTTTGGCTTATCCTTATCATTCTGTTTATCCTTCAACCTTTTAGTGCCTTATTAGGAAATTTTATTTTAGTAACTTTCAATGTTATAGAGGTATCAGAGTATTTTAACAGTTCATTCTTTTGGTTTATTGGTAATATTACAGGGCAACTTTTGATTGCTCCAATGCTTTTACTTATGTATACAAATATTCGTAAGAAAGATACGTATAAGGTATTGATTGTTACATTTGTATCTATTGTATTGAGTTATCTCTTTTTAGCAATTTATCCAATTACAAATCCACTGTTGCTTTTGGCTCTTACCATCTTTTTAACGCTCTTTTTATCGTATCAAAAAGGGGTGCATTATGGAGCATTTGCCACGGTTATTATTGCTTTTGTTTCACTCTATTTGACCCATAATGGGATTGGTGTTTTTATAAAAGGAAATCCGATTGATAATATTATTAATCTCAACTCCTATTTTCTTTTCCAAATTCTATTGGTATTACTCTTTGGAACACTGCTTTCAGACATGAAAGATCAAGCAAAAAAACTTAAGATTTTAGTTCAAAAAGAGGTTGAAAAAAATAAAGAGCAACAGTTTCATATGCTTCAACAAAATCGTCTTTCCCTCAAAGGAGAGATGATTAGTATGATTGCACACCAATGGAAACAACCTCTTAATAATCTATCGCTTATTAATCAAATGTTGATTTTTCAATATGAAGATGGAGATTTAAATGATGAAGCAATCAAAGAATTTGATACCGATTCCAGCAAACAGATTAAACAGATGTCTCAAACCATATTTGATTTCACAAACTTTTTTAGTCCTGAAGTGAATACCCGAGAGTTTTATTTAAAAGAGGTTGTTCATCAGTCTTTAGATTTCTTACGACCAATTTTAGTAAAAGAGAACATTAGTATTCATCTTGAAATGAAATGTGAAACGGATATTTTACTAAAAGGTTATCCGAATGAATTGGGACAAATGATTATTAATATTTTAAATAATGCAAAAGATGTACTTATGGAAAGAGAGATAGAAAATCGAAAAATTTGGGTTAATGCAGAGCGTGTTAAAAGTCAAATTCATCTTTCAATCGAAGATAATGCAGGTGGAATACCTTTTAATGTCATTGGAAAAATATTTGATCCTTATTTTTCAACCAAGGCTAAAAATGGAACAGGATTAGGACTCTATATGTCCAAAATGATTATAGAGGAGCATATGGACGGTCAACTGTTGGTTTCCAACACCGACCGTGGTGCTAAGTTTGAAATAATACTCTTTACTCAAACACTCTGTTAATTTAAAGCTTTGCAAGAAAACTATCGCGAATTTTTTCAAATTCTTGATAGTTTTTAACATCACATCCATCAATAATAATACAACGATTGAGCATCATTAAGAATTTCATAATCTGATGGCGTTTATACTCCAACTCTTTGCGAACCGTATCAATTTCATCTTCAACCATAATATTATGTGATTGAGTAAACTCTTGAAGCTCTAAAATCTCCTCAAATTCATCCGAATGAATATGGAGTTCTTTTTGAAGAAATTTATAATATTTATTACTATTTTTGAGATTAACATTTTGAATAATTGTTAAAAGTAGACCAATCGAAGCTCGTTTAAACTCTTGACTGTAACTGATTGTCATTATTCTCCTCCTTTTATAATTATTTAACTGTTTTGACTTTGTGCAACCATTCCTAAATACTCCAATGAACTAAAAAACTGTTTTCGATCAAATGGTTTTAGAAGATAGGTACCTATATCCAACTCGGATGCTTTTTTTAGATATTCTGGGTCATCAAATGCAGTAAAAATACCAATAGGTTGATCCGAAGTAATTTTTTTTATCTCTTTAGACATCTCTAGCCCATCCATCTTTGGCATGCATATATCGGTTAAAACAATATCAGGTCGCCTCTCTTTATAAAGAGCAAGACCTTCCTCCCCATCACTTGCAACATAAACTTCTTTTGCTGAGGAACTTAATATCCTTTTTATTAACCTTTGAGTATCTTGGTCATCCTCAACATAGAGTATGGTAAGATTTTCAAGTAACATGAAAGCTCCTTTAAAATTTTTTGTGTTCATTCTAGCAAAAAAATGTTTACTTTAGATAAAAGAGTTAACGAATTTTCTAAGAGAAGAGAATTTTGGTTATAATTATTCAAATTAAAAAAAGGACAAATGAATGAATTTTGACAATGTAAGTGTAGAGATAGAGGGTAACAGTTATTTTGATGGAGCTGTAACAAGTCGAACTGTAAATTTTGCAGATGGAAGTAGAAAGACCTTGGGTTACATGCAAATTGGGGAGTATGAATTTGGAACAGCAGAAGCTGAACTTATGGAGATAACAGCAGGGAATTTAGAGTATAAGCTCGCAGATTCATCGGAATGGATAGCCGTTAAAGGTGGCGAAAGTTTTAATGTTCCTGCTAACTCTAAATTCTCTGTAAAAGTAAAAGAGATTACAGATTATTGTTGCTCTTACCTATAATAAAAACATAATAAAACGAAGCTCTCCTTAATTGTTTCTATTTATAGAAAATATTTTCTTAAATTAGTATAAAAATTAAAATTTAATACATAAAGTATACTTTTAGTTATATAATTTACTTAAATAAAACAGTTATTGAGGAGTATTTATGAATTGGGAACTCTTGGACGAAATTAAAGTTTTAGTAGTTGAAGACGATACCTTTAATCGGATGCTTCTTAAATCTCTACTGGTTAAAGTAGGAAATATTAAAGTCTTAGAGGCAAAAGATGGTCTGGAAGCATTGTCTATTTTAGACCATGAAGCCATTGATATTTGTCTGCTTGATTTGCATATGCCAACGCTGAATGGTTTTGAAACATTGGAAATTATTCGTAATGGTACAATTTTTGAGAAAATACCCGTTATTGTTATAACCAGTGATGAAGTTGAAAAAAAGAAATCTTTTGCTTTGGGAGCAAATGATTTTATGGCAAAGCCGTTGAATTTAGAAAGCTTAAAATCTAAAATTTATCGACAACTGCTTAAGTGATAGCTTGATGAGAACAGTAACCCTTTATGCCACCTCCATTAAAAAAATTATTCATAAAATAGACCATAAATTAAAAGAGGGTTTTATACCTTCTGTTGCATTTATCTATGCTTCGTCTACTTTTAATATTCCAAAATTAGCACAAGAGCTGGGGAGATACCGTTTTTCTATTATCGGTGCGACTACAGATGGTGAAATTTATGCCAACAGTATTGATGGCGTGAATGAAGTGGATGGACATATCGTCTGTATGTTAATTGCTGTAGAACAGAGCAGTATTGAGACGACATTTATCACGTTAGAAGAGTATCAAGATGCTTATGCTGTTGGAGAGCATATTGGTATGTGGGCAAAAAGTAACTTTACCAACAGTGCGATTATAACCATTACCTCTGGTCTATCTTTTGACAATGATGCCTATACCCAAGGGATTTTATCCCGAGAGATAGAGTATGTCTTTGGAGGGTCAGCAGGAGATGGCTTAGTCTTAAAAGAGACCTTTGTTTTTTCTAATAATTTATGTACCAGTCGAGGTATTGTGGCTTTGGTATTGGACAAAACACAAATTGATATTGTTGGTTCACGTGCTTTTGGTTGGTCTGGTATAGGAAAAGAGCGAATTGTTACTAAAGCTTCTAAAAATATTGTTTATGAAATTGATGGTAAGCCTGCTATTGATTTTTATAAACAATATTTAAATATTACAGCTCGTGATATGCCACAGGTGGGTATTGAGTATCCTTTAGAGGTACGTTTACGAAATGGACAAGTTGTCTATAGAGCTGTGTTAGATATTAATGAAGAGAATGGCTCACTGGTTTTTGCAGGGCATGTAGAAGAGAAAGCTTGGGTACGTATCTCTGCATCTAAAGGAAAATCTATTATAGAAGAAGTGAAAAAATCAGTTTCAGAAGCTTTAAGTGATAAACCCCTCTTTAGACCTGAATTGGCATTGGTATTTCCCTGTTGTTCTCGAAAACAAGTTCTGGGACATTTAACCTATTTAGAGATAGAGGCTGTTTACCAATTGGGTAACGTACCTATAATAGGTTTTTTTGCTTATGGGGAAATCGCTGCTTTTCCAGGTGGGTATTGTTTTCATAATGAAACGTTTGTCACACTTTTTTTATCTGAGAGGAACTGTAAATAATGTTGAAAAAGAAAGAGATTAAAGCTTTAAAAAAAGAGCTGAAAATTGCTAATAAAAAGTACGAAAAAAATAATGATGAAAAATTAATTTTAGCCAGTCTTTTAACCAATATTAATCGTGAGCTTGAAGAGTCTTTACGCAATGAAAAACGTTTTATTGCTTCGGTTAGTCATGAACTTAGAACACCAATGACTTCAATTTTAGGTTATGGAGAGTTAATGGCAGATACGGTTTTAAGCAGTCAGCAGAAGCGTTATCTTGAAAGCATCACTCAGAGTTCTCATTATCTGCTCTCTTTAATTAATGACCTTTTAGATGTTGCCAAATTTGCTGATAAACGGGTAGAATTGAATCCTAAAATTGTAGATTTATACGATATTTTGTATGAGAGTAGTACGTTAATTCGTTCAAAAATTGCAGAAGGTGTCGTGTTTGATATTAACATACCTACCCTTGAACACAAGATTAAAGTAGACGATACACGTTTAAAGCAGATTCTAATTAATCTACTCTCTAACGCAGCTAAATTTACAAAAAAAGGTAAAATAGAGTGTTATGTAGATTCTATTGTTGAGTATACAAATTCTAATAAAATTGAAATTATTATCCATATAAAAGATACAGGTCAAGGTATTTCTAGCGAAAATGCTAAAAAGCTTTTTCTTCCTTTTTCGTCAACCGATAAGACCCAAGGGACAGGATTGGGACTGTTTATCTCAAAAGAGTTAGCCAACTTAATGGATGGGGATATTCAATACATCCCTTTAGATGGAGGAGGAAGCCTTTTTTCTTTGCGTATTGTGGTTGAAAAATCAATAAAAAAAGAGATAGGTAAAGGGCTAATTGGAGCAAATATTCTTATGTGTTCGCCTAAGAATTCATTTGTTGACTCTATTGCTATGGAGTTAAAGAGTATGGGAATGGAGAGTTTTCATCATTACGATGTGGCTGATAGAAATTTTTCGGTCATTCTTATGAATATATTGGCTCAAGCTGAACATCATGATATTGTTATCTTTGATGTTGATGTGTGTAAAGAGAACACGCCCTATATTGCTAAAATGTTTTCTTTGCTAAATCCTAAAATTAAACTCTTTGCATGGATGAATGATGATACTTTAGTTGATATGCATCTTTTTCACAAGGTTCTCTCTAAACCGATTGCGTATCAGCAGTTTATTTTAGAAGTTGAAAATGCGTATACCAAAGAGTCTCCATCTCTCTCTTCTAAAATTGACTACTCTAAATTAAAAATTTTAATTGTTGAAGATGTTGAAATTAATAGAGTTTATGAAGCTGAGATGCTAAATAACTTTTTTGGTATTGTCTGTGATACAGCTTCTAATGGTGCAATAGCTCTAGCCATGGTAAAAAATAATAACTACGATGCCATTTTTATGGACATGAGAATGCCTGTAATGAATGGACAAGAGGCAACACGAAAAATACGTGAATTCGACAAAGAGATACCGATTATTTGTATGAGTGCCAATGTCTATAAAGAGGATAAACTTGAAGCACAAGAGGCAGGAATGGATGCCTTTATCGAGAAACCTTTAGAGAAAATTGATATAGAAAATGAATTATTAAAATTGATTAACCATAAGTTTGTTCCTAAAAATGAAAAATACATATCAAATTTAATCGAAACAGCATTAACACACTTAGAATCTAATTTTGATACCGAAACATCCCTAAATCTGTTTGAAATCGCAATGGTAAGCATTCATGATTCGCTAAACAGTATTCAAAAAAAGGATAGAAAAGAAAAGAATTTGGTTGATGATTTTCACTGTTTAAAAGGGATATTACTCAATCTAGGACTTCCCCTTTTAGCAGAGCAATCAAGTGTTTTACAACTCGCTGTGACCAATGGAACATTGGAACAGGAAGCAAGTACACGAGAAAGTTTAATCCAAACATTAACCCAATTACTGAAGTATAAATAATGCTTTAACTCGTTTCCACGTTAAACGTCGTCACGAGTTAATGGCAATGACTTAAGCTTTTTTTGACCAATTTATTGTTCGGGTGTAAACACGCCGATTCCGAAAATGCGACTTGCATATATGGAATCGAGTGCTTTAGCCTCGCGATATTTTGGGATTAATTCCTTAAGTCATTGGCATTGTCCACTCTCTCCACGCTGAAACCCAACCTGTTTCAAACCCTATAAGGGCAATGTTAAAATATTTTGAAAACTCTGAGAAGCTAAACATTAGATAGTTTCAAACCCTATAAGGGCAATGTTAAAATGTAACAGCAATTGATAGCATTGCTACTATTGCGTGTTTCAAACCCTATAAGGGCAATGTTAAAATGAAATAAAATTAAAATAAATATATTTACTAAGGATGTTTCAAACCCTATAAGGGCAATGTTAAAATCTCAACAAGAGACAAAGGAAATTGAGGAAGAGGAAGTTTCAAACCCTATAAGGGCAATGTTAAAATCTTTAGGAGATGCGAAGCATCGACCTTGACTACATATGTTTCAAACCCTATAAGGGCAATGTTAAAATCTTTATTGCCTGATCTTAACTTAGATGCAACATGTTTCAAACCCTATAAGGGCAATGTTAAAATGACCATTACTTTACCTTTAGCCGTTGATGGAATGCGAGGTTTCAAACCCTATAAGGGCAATGTTAAAATATGGTAAAAGTTCCCGATAAATTAAAAGATTATATGTTTCAAACCCTATAAGGGCAATGTTAAAATACTCCTTTAGGTCGTCTGCTATTTTTTTGAACATGTTTCAAACCCTATAAGGGCAATGTTAAAATGTACATTAGCCGAAAATTGGGCGTTTCCTGTACCCAGTTTCAAACCCTATAAGGGCAATGTTAAAATGGGGCAGGGTTGATAAAATCAAAGAAGATTTATGTTTCAAACCCTATAAGGGCAATGTTAAAATTATCTACATACTCAATCTTCAAAGTATTCATGTTGGTTTCAAACCCTATAAGGGCAATGTTAAAATGGAAAAAGAAGATGGCGAAGATGCTGTGGCAAGACGTTTCAAACCCTATAAGGGCAATGTTAAAATTAGTATATTCTATCTCTTTGGCTTTAGGAAGTTGTTTCAAACCCTATAAGGGCAATGTTAAAATAAAAAAAAGTAAGAAAAAAATATGTCAAAAA
>Ga0256827_10001448_pt1 | contig 15174 bp, 26 predicted proteins | sample CV84metaG_FD_185977 | JGI IMG/M metagenome (GOLD analysis project Ga0256827, IMG submission 185977) | Hydrothermal vent microbial communities from East Pacific Rise, Pacific Ocean - CV84 | ecosystem: Environmental > Aquatic > Marine > Hydrothermal vents | place: Pacific Ocean: East Pacific Rise... | reverse complement strand
AAATATAGGCCAGAGGATAAAACAGGACCTGTTATTATCTCGTATGTACCAAAATGTGAATTTTATGAAAAAAGGGAGGATTATGATGACGCCGATAGAGATTGATGAATTTAAGCAAAAAATTCAAAAGGAGACAATAGATTCTATTGTAAAGACCATAAAAATTGATGATGGATATTTCTCAGGAAAACTGATTGTTCAGAAAACTTCATTGGCAGAGGACCCTTTTCAGGATTCATATTCTGCTTTATACGAATTAAGGTTAGTGCCACTGAAATTCATAGAGGACACAATGGTTAGCAAAGGCATGGAAAAAATGTTTGCTCAGGAGCCAAGGATTATTAAAGGCGGTTTTACATTAGGCAGAAAATTCTTCGAAAAAGAGCAAAAAGAAGACCTTATGATGAGATTGTATGATATTTTAGGCAAGGAAATCGCTAAAGATTTATTCATGAGAAATGCCAATGATATTAATATGACATTCCAAGGAATGCATACCGAAGGCAAAAGGTATATCTAATGGCCGATTTTTTAACACAGCAAGAAATTGATGCATTGCTAGATGTCTGTGACGAGGAAGAATTTGATTATGGCTCCGAAAGGTTCAAAGAAGCCTTTATTGAATATGATAAATGGGTTCATAAAGGCAGACCAGGATTTTGTCCTAATATTTCGGGACAAAATCCTGCTGAGATTATGAATGGGTTACAAAAAACTGAGGAAGCATATAAAAAGTACATTAAAGATACCAAGGAAAATCTGAAAAAATTCCAAGAATTTCATAAAAAACTTTTAGAAATAGGTGAAGATGAACCAGAAATTTTCATATAATTTTTCTAGTTTTTAAGTTCCTTTTAAAGTTTATTTGGTTATAATTATATCATAAGAACAAAAAGGAATATTATGATATTACTCTCAAAAAGAAATTTATCTTTACTTTTACTAAACGCTTTCCTTATAGGAATAAACGTACTAAATTTTATATTGAATCCTTCAGTATTTCCTGTTATCGCAATTGCTGTTAGTGCCATTGCCATTAACCTAGTATTCAAATCTATTAAAAAAGGCAGATAGAATGCAGAATCAAAAATACGATGAAATCTGGTATGCTACAAAATCAATTGGGATAAGCAAAGGATTTAAGGTTGTTTACAATAAGCAAGAGGAAGTCGCTGTTTATCAAAGGATAGGTGAATATGACTATAGGCTTATCACTGTCCTTGATACTGAACAAAAAGAAATTCCTCAGAAAAAAAGAACAAATTTTGAACAATCATTTAGATATAATCCTAATATAGGAGATTTGAATGATATTAAGGTTTTGAACTATGCGCCAGGAACATACGATATGCTATTCTTTAGAGATTTTGAAGATGCTGCATTGGCTAAACTCATAATGCTCAAGAAAATCAAAGAATTTTTTGATACTGAAATGGAAAAACTAAAAGCAAAAATGGAGAGTAACCTCCCTAAAAATTATGAAGATAGAATGCTATATTTGCGTTCACTCATATAATAAAATACAGAAAAAGGAAAGAATGAATGAAGATTAGTAAAATTAAACCTATATTAGCAGCAGCGCATGAAGCAGATGACTCTGTTTTGATGGAAGGCCTGCATGGAATTGGGAAATCTGAAATCGTTAAGCAATATTGTGATGAAAATGGTTACCACTACACGGCACTATTTCTCAGTCATCAAGAGGTAGGAGACCTCATCGGTATCCCTGTAACCGAAATGATAAACGGAGAGTCAATTACATTATGGTCAAAACCAATCTGGCTACAGAGAATGGAAACAGCAGCAGCAAACGGCAAAAAATGCGTGCTACTTCTTGACGAATTAAATAGGGCACAGACAGACGTTCTGAATTCTGCTTTACAATTGGTTCTCGAAAGACAAATCCATGAGCATGTGCTTCCTGAGGTTAATGGATACAGAACGCAAATTATCGCCTGTACCAATCCTGATGATGGAGATTATCAGGTTCAATCACTGGACCCTGCTCTGATCAATAGATTCCTGAAAATCACCGTTGAGGTTGATGAAGAAGGCTGGCTTGCTTGGGCTAGAAATAATGATGTTAATCAAATCGTGAGAGATTTTATTGTGGATAATATGACAAAACTGCATTTTATTTCAGAAGATGAGATTGGGGCAACACCAAGGTCATGGACAAAATTAGCAAAATTTATGGATTTGGCACAAAAAGGCCAAATCCCCGAAGAGTACATCCTTGACATTATGAGAGGTAAAATTGGTTCTGCACTAGCATCTCAATTTTATGTTTTCTTTAAAAATTATTCTACGAATATCAGTATTCAGGATATTGAGAAAATCGCAAAAGATGCATATATGAAAACAGGAGACATTAACCTAACGGCAGATGTCCTTGGTAAAAAACTTCAGGATATGGAGAGCATTACAAAATTAGAGCATGCTAGAACATTATTTGATAGGGACGAAGATGACATTCAGGATCCTTCAAGGAAATTGGAAGATTTTGTGCCTTTATTCGCTATGCTTTATAGTTTTGAGATTGAATTACTGACAAGTTTTCTGAAAGACAAAAAAGCAAACAATAAAGATTCATTCTATGGACTTATGAAAAAAGATACAACAAAAGACCTTGCTAGAAAAATTAAAAGCAAAGTGGTTCCTGGTTCAAAATAATGAATGAATTATTCCTTGAGTATCATCCCAATTCTTATACATTGGAGGTTTTATTGAATGGGGTTCTCGAAGTTTTATACATAGGAAAACCTCATGATTTCAAGAGTTTGAATTTATTTATTATTGAAAATTATATTTGTCAAAATCAAAAAGTTGCTCCAGGATTATTTCTTTTAAGAATGGGAGTTAATAAATTAAATGATTTAAAAGAAGTTCTAAATAAAAGATTGAAAGATAAAAAAATAAAAACAAAATTGGGATCAGAATTGGATGGTTTGACATTAGAAAGCATAATATCAAATGAAAAAAGTGGTTCATTAATGTTATCGGAATTATTTGATTATGAGATAATAGAGGACAAATACCCTGAGTATTATATTTAGGATTAAAGGGAAGATATGAGTAAAATTAATATAAGTAAAGGATCATATGCTGTAGTGAGAGATACTTTTGCTATATTGCATGTGGTAAAAATAACCACCTATGCAGATGGTGCTTTTGGTGGGATTGTCGTGAAGAGCATTGAGCCAAGTTCATTGAATACAATTCATTTTAGGATAGAGGATGTTGAATTCACTTTTTCAGAAAAACCTAACCTAGAAAATCTTGAAGATGATTACCCAGAATTATGGATTTAAGTATCATATAAGTATTACTGTGCTATAATTATAACATAAGAAAAAGGATAGAAAATGTATAAAATAGAAATTAGAAGTTCAGAAAATGGTACTATAACAAAAACAAAATTTTATCAAACAGAAAAAAGCCTTAATACTTGGTTACCGAAAATGGAAAAAAGATGGTGTGCTTTAGGTAATAATATAGTTACATTTAAACGCATAGATAATGGATGGGTTAGCATTCCTGAATTATTCAAACAAAGTACGAGAAAATAATATGAATACATCACTCAATGAAGCATTTGAAGAACATCTAAGAAAATGCAAAATTTACAAAAATCTAATTCCTAAATTTAGAACTGAGCTCTTGATAAAGAAAACAAACCCAAAAACAACAATGCAAGTATATTTTCAGACTTTGCAATTAAATGATTATGTTAAAGGTTTTATAGAAGTCAGAGAAGAATTTATTAAACTGTACACTTTTGGTGATTTATTTCAGAGTCAGAATTTTCTGCCTGTAAACTCATTATGGTTATTCGTAGACAACATAAAAACCAATCAAAATAATTTTGTTCATTTGATTGATAGTTCTTTTATGAATTCTAAAAATCAATCGCTTAGATTATGGGACATTGATTATGAAGAGGTTTTAAACGACTGGGAAAAATACATCGATATAATGATTGAGAAATTAGAAAATATCAATGATGAATGGAGCACTCATTATTTAAACCTTTTTACAAATGACAGTTCTGTTTTAGTGAACGGAAATGGCATGGAATTATTCAAAATTCTAAGCACACCAGAAGAAAATTCAATGAATTTATTTGACATTACCATGATATCATTTAAGGTTAGTGGGAGAGAAATTAGAAATATAAAACTTAATCCTGATGACATCAGGACTAGCCTAGATTTTGAACTTTTTCTGAGTGAGGAATTAGGCACAATATATCCTGAATGTTTTTTGTAGGGAAATAAGGAAAAGGAGAGAAAATGAAAAAAGATTTTACGAGAGAGATTATCGACATAACCGTGGCAAACGGGTTTAGCAATCCATTGTATAAAGGAGAGTATGAATTTTATTTTCATGTCCTTGCGCAATGTAAGGTTTCTATGACATCAGACATAGAACTTGCAGGTGTGAATTTTCAAGGAACAAAATATTGCTTATATATCAATCCTGAAAATTTTGATATTCTGCCATTGAATGAACGCCTTGGGATTCTGAAACACGAAATGCTACATATCCTTTTCAATCACATGGACCGAAAAGGCAAAAGAGAGCATAAGCCTTTCAACATTGCAGCAGACTGTGCTATCAATCAGCTTATCAAGGATTCAGATTTACCTGAAGGTTGCATAACACCAAAATCTTTAGAGAAAACACTGAAAAAAGAGGGCTTTGATATAAAAATTCCAAAAAATGAGAACGCAGAGACATATTACGATTTGCTTCCATTTGACCCTGATGCTAAGGATGGCGATGAAGGCAAGGACTGTGAGGATTCAGGAGATTCTGACGGTGAAGGCTCAGGAAAGCCAGGGAAATCTGGAGACCCTGGAGAATTTTATGAAGGACTATGGAGTGATAATCCGCTTGATAATCATGAAAAATGGGATGAGTCGGAGGGCGATGAAGACCTCAAAAAAGACATTACAAAAAATATGATCGAGAAGGCAGCAGAAAAATCGAGAGGCAATGCACCTTCAGAATTAGGAATCTTCCTTGACATCTGGACGAGAAAGCCAGTCGTATCATGGAAAAAAGTTCTCAGGAACATAGCAAGCAACAAAAAAGCAAACAAGGTTTCTACAATCATGAAAAAATCTCGCAGATTCCCGAAACGACCTGATATCAAGGGTTCAAGGAAGGATAGAGAATTTGACATTGTGGTAGTGCTAGATGTTTCAGGTTCGATGGGCGATGATGAGATTATGTGGGGATTGTCAGAAATTAAGGAGGTTGCTAGACTAACATCAAGCACCGTCAAAATTATTCAGGTAGACACGGAAGTGCATGCAGTGGATGATTGGGATCCTAAAAATTTCAAAAGAGCAGCAGGAGGAGGCACCGAAATGCTTCCTGCCTGGAGGTATATCAAGGAGAATAGAATCTCAATGGATTGTGCGATTCTGATTTCTGACTGTTACATTGAACATCCTAAAACATGGATCGAGGCTGAGGTTGCTCCAAAATGTAGAACGATTATCCTAAGCACCGAGAGAGAATTGGATATTTCAGATTTCAAAAACTTCATACAATTTAATTTAAAGGACGCATAATGGGTTACGATTATAACAAAATCAGAAAACAGTGGGAACCAATAAGATTCTATTGGGATGGAACAAAATTATGGGGCATATACCCAGGAGATTCAAAATATGGCAAAAAACCTCATGAACGAAGATACACCAAGGGTCCTGTAGATCCTAATGATCCTTCAGCCATTTCTGAAAAGAGAACAGCATTTAAAATGTATCATAGCAGCATATCTCCTGAGAAGGCATGGGATTTATATCCTGAATATTTTATATGAGAATAGGAGAATAATATGGCAGAATGGAATAAAATCGCTTTGACTGAAAGGAAAGTCTATACTCAAACAGATTTGGTGGATAATGTTTATGATAGGAATTTGACATACACTATGGATACAGCCACACAACATGATGATTATGTAGAAAATGAAATAAATAAAAGACTTAAGAAATTTGACTTAACATATGACGAACTTGAGGAATTCATTGAAAAATATGAGCCAGAAAGATTGATATGAGGTATACAGATGGTTATGTAAGAGCAGACAGCATTTTCGAGGGCGATGGAATTTATGATGATTTCGATGGTGTTAGGGAAGAGGCTGAAATTCAGGGAATATCTAACAGTGCTGACTGTCAAATGTTTGTAAATGAATATTTTGAGAAAAATTATCCTGAGTTTTTTAAATGGATAAATTACAATCTTTATGATGATGTTCTTGCTGAATATTATCCTTTTGATGATGGTAGTGGTTATGCTGTTTATATTCATTTGAGTAAAAGGCTCAGAGATATGATAGAAGATAGATTTCCTGAAAGATTTATTTGATTTTTATCTAAAATTAAGTTTGATTTGGTTATAATTAACAATAAGAAAAAGGAAAATATAAGGAATATGCTATGAATGAAAGTGCTTCTAAGATAGCTGATAGAATTATACTTTTACTGATTCACATAAGAGATAATAATATTAATGAATCTTTTGAATTAATAGATAATAAAAGAGTTTTGTTATTTAATAAGATTATAAAATCAAAATCTATTAAAGTAATAAGAGATTTTGAGAATTCATTTATATCCAAATTATCAGATAAAAGCCTTGATATGAAAAAAATAAATTTGTCAAGGTTATCAGATAAAGAATTCATAGAATGGCTAGATAAATTTATGACATCATATTATACTGTACTAAGAATGAAATGCCTTAGTTTTTCAGTTTCATTAGAAGTTACAAGTAATTTTCATGAGACAGAATTGCTTCCTAACACCATTAAGGACTTAATTGCAGAATTTAATCTTTTTGTAGTCGGAATTAGGAGTGTTTTTGATTATATTCCTAAAAATGATATGAAAATATTTAGCGGAAAAGATATAGATAGATTATTATCAAAAAATTATGATTTAAGTGATTTGGGGAATAAAATGGTAGAGCCGGTTATTTTGGAATCAAATATACAAGAACTATTCAAAGAAAAGGAAAAATAATGAATATAATATGTTTAGATATTGACGACTGCATACTTCCATCGGATGCTAATTATTTTGGTAGAACAGAGGATTCTCTTCATATTTTTGAGATAAACTTGAAAAGACTGAGAATGATTATTGAAAAATATGACTTTAAGGTTTTTATTACGTCAAGTTGGTATGTTTTATTATCACTGAAAGATGGAAATTTAGGATTAAAAACTGACAGAGAAGATTATATGACTCTTATGGGCTATGGTTTAATGAAGAAGTACATAGGAAAATATATTATAGGGTTGTCAGATGGTAATCGAGATGACGACATAAAGTTACTAAAAAGTCATGTGAATAATAAAATTGTAGTTTTAGATGATTGGGATTTATCAGAGCACAAGTCTGATACCTGTTTATTCATCGAAATGAACGGTTTTATTTCAGGTAATGTAGGCTTTAAGATAGATCAGTTTATGAAAAAATAAAGGAGAAAAAATGGCAGATATATATGTACCCTATTTTGAAAGGGTAAAGGAAGGAGACGAAGTCTTCGGTTTAGTGTACGGGAAGGGTGTTATTACCAGTGTTTGGGGTGATGGTCACTATACATTCGAGGTAGAATATGAAAACGGAAGCGTTGTTCCATATACGAATGAAGGTTATCCAGGATGGAATACAGGAAAATTTGATTTTCAGACAGTGTTCTATGCTAATGACATTGATTTTACAGAATTAGATTTTACGCCAACTGATGAAGTTTTATCACCGAAAAAAATAATCAAACTCAGAAACAAAAATTCTTTGGAAATTAAATGTCCTTCAGGAATTTGGCAACCTCTGGACAAATGTCCTGGTACTATTGCAGATGAATACCTTCAAGATGGTAAATTTCATTTATTTAGAAAAGGAGCAAATAATGCATAATCAAAATATACCTGGCATCCCTGAAATTCCTGAAATTCCTGAAATAACGGATAAGGCAATAAGAGAATACTGGGAAAGTTTAAACGCTATGAGATTTGATGAAACTTTGGACATCCTAAGAACTTATCAAAAAACAATCAAGGAAATGGAAAGCCTTGTTTATAATACTAAGATGCCACTAGGCAATGAGTATCCAGCGCTAATACTTCCATTCGCTCAATGGTTAATGGACAAAAAATAAAGGATAAAAATGAGAGAAATTTTAGAGAGTATCGACGAAAATACATGGATTATATCAGATACACATTTTGGGCATGCAAATATTTTATCCTTTGAGCCTTGTAGGCTCACTCAAATGAGAATTGACGGATACGAAGCTGATGAGCATGACCAATGGATAATAGACAAATGGAATTCGGTTGTAAAGGAAAATGACACAGTACTTCATCTTGGAGATTTTGGCTTTAAGCCTGGTTTCTATACTCCTAAATTCAATAAATGTTATGAAGAAAAATTCAAAAATGTTTCTTCTAAAGAGTTTAAAAGTATGATAAAAATAATAAAGCCAAGGTCACTTGATGAGTTAATGTATTTTTTACTTAGTGAACGAAAAGGCGGTTCTGATGGTATGAATAAAGACCAGTTCAAATCTATTATCTCAAATTATATTCCTGAACAGGAATATTATCAACGATATGAAGATTTACTTAACGGAAATATCGTACTCATTCTAGGCAATCATGATCCTAAGCCTAAGCAATTTTTGAACAGAAACATAAAAGTGATAGATGGTTTTTATCACTTTTCTGGTGACGAGTTTGAAATTCTGAATAAGGTTCAGCATCCAGACCCAATGTTCAGTGGTTTTGTAAAGCAAATAGGAGATAAAAATTATTTATTTTGTCACTACGACATATTTACACAGGACGAGTGGGACCTCAACAACAAAATGATAACACCAAGGATTAATGTCCTGAATACGATATACAAAGCAAATGAATGTGATGTTCTGGTTCATGGGCACGTTCACAGTCTACATTCTGCTAGAAAAAATGACATCAATGTTTGTTTTGAGCATTTATCGTATATGCCTCAAAAACTAAAAAGTTTAATTTAACATATTATAAAAGGAAAATAATGAAAAATTTATCATTAACAGTAACAGAAGTGATGAGAGAAGCGGCACTCGATATAGTGGAGATAATGATTCTGGAAGAGCAAGAATTCAGAATTGTAATTTGGAACAATGACGATTGGAGTGAACCTCTTCCAGAAAGGATTATGGAGTCATTCCCTACACAATTAGTTTTGGACATAAAAGAGCAATCATTGATAGATTCATACATTGACGAGCAAACAGGAGAAATCGTTTTATGCACTGCTTTTGATGGCATGGAATATGCTAAGGTTCTTGAACTCGGTGACATTATCGCAGTCCTAAGCCTTGATGGACAGCCATTCATTCTAAATGATTTTCCTCAAGACAAAACACTCGATGAGCTTGATAAACTCGATGAGTTTCAGGATATCAATGATCAATACATGTTCCCAAAAAGTGTGCAGGAGATGGTAGAAATGATTAGTGCCGATGGTATTGAGGAATCAGCGGCAGAACATAGCATCAATATGTTCCTTAGAAACAATCCTGAACTTTCAGAAAAAATAAAAGGATAGAAAATGAAAATTACATTTTTAGGATCAGGTTCTGCATTTAGCCTTGCAGAAGAAAATTATCAATCAAACGTTCTAATTTCTACGGAGGATAAAAATCTTCTTTATGACTGCGGAACTACAATCCCTGAAGCACTTAATGCCAAAGGAATGAAACCTCAAGATTTGGATGCTATTTACATCAGTCATCTACATGCAGACCATGCCGGTGGTATTGAATATGTCGCTTTTAAAACATTTTTTGAAGTTTTTGCATTCGGAAAAACTGAATTTGGTTCAATGAAACCAAACCTTTATGGACATAGCACGATACTCAGTGAAGGTTGGGATAATACATGGAAGGGTGGACTTCAGTCAATCCAGGGACAGACAAATTCCCTTGAGACATATTTTGATACACATTACATGGAGAGCAATGACGATTTTAATTTTCATGGCATCAGTGTTCAGCCAATCCAAACCGTTCATGTTGTTGATAATCGTATGATAAATCCAAGCTATGGGATTATGGTTCAAGAACGAAAAGACACTCATGAAGGGACAATCTATGGCGAAAGGGTTTTTATCTCGGGAGACAGTCAGTTCGCACCGAATCAGATGCTTACATATTTTAAGCAAGCAGATGTAATTTTTCATGATTGTGAATTTGCTGTTTATGACAATTCTGTTCATGCACAATTCCATCAGTTAAAAACATTAGGAGAAGATACAAAAAAGAAAATGTATCTTTATCATTATTCACTGAGCGGTAAGACTTTTGAAGAATTGGAAGCTGAAGTGCTGGATGCAGGTTTTGCTGGTTTAGTAAAAAGAGGTCAAGAATTTGACTTTAACAATCTAATATAAGGAGAAAAAATGACTTTTAAAAAATTACAGGAATACATTCTGGATTTACAGAATATTTCTGAAAATGCAGAAGGAATAGCAAAAGATGAAGCAATCAGGCTTTTAAATACTGATTCAACCACTCATAATGTTAATCATATTGAGATTTTTGTTGATAGGTATTTTGAAAATAGAAAGCCACTGTCATGAAAGGAATGACAGGAATGACAGTCAAGGATTTGAGGGAGAGCATGAAAGACCTTCCTGACGATACCTTGGTTCATATTGAGAGAATCCATGATGTATATTTTGAAAAATATAATTGGGATTGCACTGTTTATGACTGGGGCAATGGTGAAGGATTAGAATTTACCCCTGCATCCAGTACAGCAAAACCAAAAGAAGGCTTGGTTATATGTGCTCACATATAACATTTTAGTCCCTTTTATCTTACCTTAAGTTTATTATGTTATAATAATAGTACAAAACATAACAAAAGAAATAAAGGAATAAAAAGATGATACTCAATCAAGAAAAAACTAAATGCGAAACTAATATGACAGGGGCTACAGCGTTTACCATATGTGCAAACGCGAAGATGTTCAAAATATTATCAAATTCAATGTACTCTAACAAAGAGAAAGCAATCATTAGAGAAGTTTCATGCAATGCTGTAGATGCAAATGTGCAAGCTGGCAATGGAGACACTCCAATCGAGGTTCATTTACCTAGTGCATTAGAGCCTTTTTTCAGTATTAAAGATAATGGTACAGGATTAACTCCGGACCAAATGGTAAAAATCTATACTCAATATGGAAATTCTACAAAAACAGACGATAACACAATGATTGGTGCTTTAGGTCTCGGGAGTAAGAGTCCGTTTTCATACATTGATTCATTCTCAGTTATTTCTATTACAGACAATCAAAAAAATACCTATTCATGTTACATAGATGGAGAAGGATCGCCTCAACTTCAACCATTTGGTTCAGAAGAAACAGACGAACCAAATGGTGTAGAGGTAAGGTTTCCTGTAAAATCAGAAGATTTTTCTAAATTTTGTGATGAAGCAGAGACAGTATATAGACCTTTTGCAGTAAAACCAAATGTAACAGGAAATAACAATTATGTTGTAAAATCATTTGAGATTTTACTTCAGTCAGATACACCAAATGATTGGGAACTTGTAAATCCTGTTTCAAAAGGATATAGACATGACCAAATTAGAGTGGCTGTTCAAGGAAACATTGAATATCCTATAAACACTAGCAAAATTGTAGATTTATTATCAGAAGATGCTAAGATTTTTATCTACGAAGATTTTAGACTTCATTTTGATATCGGTGATTTGGATATCGCTGCATCTCGTGAGGAATTAGGTTACGATAAAATCACTATTGAGAATATCGTTCGCAAATTTGAGAAAATGGCTTCTGAAATTAGAGATGCTCAAAATAAAAAAATTGATACATTCGAAACAAAATTTAAAGCAATGCAATATATTCAGGACCTTCGTTCAACATCTAGCATTTACAGAGAAATCTCGTTTCAATACAAAGGTGAAGATATTGAAACATCGGTGCTTATTGATAGTACAGAACATGAAATTGTAAAATATCATACAAATGGTAGAACAATCAGACGCGAGCCTTTGAGAAATGACTGGAGAAATGAGATAGATTTTAGCATCCCTGGTTCAAAATCAAATATGGTTTATGTTCTTGCTGATGAAGAAAAATATAGCAAATCAGTGAAAAAAGCAAGAAGTCTTGTAGAATATGGCAAAAGTGTTTATCTTTTTAGTAGCGAAGATACTTTAGAATTGCTTGGAAATCCAGAATTCAAATTAGCAACAGAAATTGAACTTCCTGTTAGTGTTACAAAAAGAGTTAAAGGAAAATTCTTTAAAAAATATTGGGCTAGTGAGGACATCAGTCGTCAATATTCTGATAATTATGAAACAGCAGATAGATTAAATATTGATTTAGATGATGAGTTTTTCTATACAGAGATAAAAGGCAATAAAGTTACAAATGGCAAAAATATTCATCATATCTTAAAAACTGCGAGAGAATTAGAACTTGTTCCTTCAGATTTTCAGATTATAGGTATATCTGCAGCATATACAAAAACTAAAGCATTCAAAGAAGTGCAAGATAATGGGATTGAGGCTTATGATTACATTGTAGATTTACTAAAAAATTCTGCAGAATTAAAAGATTATATGAATATAGTAACTGAATTCAGACAGTTTGAAATTATTAATTCTATGAATTCTGTTGTAAGGGACCTAATTGAGAACAAAAAAGTAAACGATGATTTAGGTTCTGATCATATAATTTCACAAGCAAGACAAAGCTACAGAACATTTACTTGGTCAGAGAGATCAGAGATTGAAAACTTCAAAAATACTATGAACCATATAGGTTTATATGAAGAAACAGAAATTGTTCCTTATAATAAAATCTTAGAGGAGAGTTATCCATTACTATTTTCACTAAATTGGAATGCTAACGAAAGTGCAGTAATTGATTATATCAAAGGGCAAGATTTGCTAAAAAAGTTACATGCAGTAGAGGATTCAAGCAATGACACTGAAAATTCAGAAAATAATATAACAAACACATCAAACACAGAGGAAGCATAACATGAAAACAGCAGCAAACACACCAAAAATTGAGAAAATTGAGACTAACCCAAACATTTCAATGTCATATGAAGACATTGCAATAAAATTAGGATTAACAGTAAAAGAGGTTAAGGAGGCTGAAAAATCAGCACTCAAAAAACTTAGACATCCAAAGGTAGGAAAAGCATTTAGAGCATATATCGGTTTAGGACAAAGTCAACAAGAAGATGGCTTTTAGTGATTATTTAAAGATGGTTTAAGGTTATTATGTTATAATAATAGTAACAAAAGAGAAAAAGGATAGAAAATGAATATCGAAAGAGTAGCCCAAAAAGTTTCAAACAGCTTAGTCGGAGATTATGTTTTAGAGGATGCTTTAGAAGCAATCAGAAATAAAGATATGGAAAATCCTAAATATTGGGAAGCAGCTGCTTGTATAGTAGAGCCGGTATTGCACGAAGAAGATGAAGATGAATTTTATGAAATGTTAGAAAATGATCCAGAGAATTGGGTTGGTTTTATAAAATCTATTGACGAAAGATTTGGACCCATAGCAGAGGCTGTAATCGAATACGGTTATTAAGATAAAAAAATAAAATAAAAAAAAGGAATTAAAATGTTAAATCACATAATCACACCAAACTCAATCACAATACTCATCAATAATGTACCTGAGGTTATTGATAATTCTCATGGCAATTTTGCTAAGGTAGAGCAAGCATTAAAAGATGGTGCTTCAGAAGCAGACATCCTACGCTTAATGAACATCGGAGAGGCTGTTAAGCATTTCGCCGTAGAAACAGAAGGCAAGGTTCAGGTTAAAAATGGAGAAATTTTATATTGCGGTGAGGTTGTTCATTCAGCATTATCCCGTAGAATTATCACTTTAATGAATGAAGGTTTTGACATCTCACCATTCACAAAATTTATGGAAAATCTTTTTAGGAATCCATCAAATAGAGCAGTGAATGAGACTTACGGTTTCCTTGAAGCGTGTAATCTTCCAATCACCGAAAATGGAACATTCCTTGCTTACAAAAAAATTACCAAAGATTACAAAGATTGCTATACAAAAACAATCGATAATTCCATTGGTGCAGTTCCAGAAGTTCCTAGAAATAAAGTTGATGAAGATTCAAACAGAACATGCTCATACGGTTTACATGTTGCTTCATATTCATATATGGCACATTATCCAGGTGATAGAATCGTAATATGTGAGGTTGACCCAGCGGATGTCGTAGCAGTACCATCAGATTATAACAATGCAAAAATGAGAGTTTGCAAATACAAAGTTGTAAATGAGGTAAATGTTAAGGATGAAGAAATTCCTGAAAATGTTATCAAAGATGAAGATGCTTATGATAGCTCATTGAGACCATTCAAAAATCTTGATGATGCTTTAATGGCAGTCCGTCAAGATTCATTTAGAGAGATTGCAGAGAGATTAAAAGTTACAAATGTTAATATAGAAAATGCTCCTAAAAAACTTATCGTATTCGGTGAATTATTCTCAGGAATGAATAATAGAACAAAAAATTGGAGAAATCAACTTTTAAATATTTTTGAAGGAGTGGTTTCAGAATCTTCTGAAAATACCGAAAACACTGAAGATGAATTGCTTAATGATATAAAAACATTAAGTTTAGCAGAACTTAGAGAGCTTTATGGTAAAGATACAATTATTTCAGAAGTATTATCTGAAATTACAAACAGTACATACAGATGGAGAGACCTCCTAACAAATACTGTATCATCTTATGAGAGTACAGAAACAGAGCCTAAAGAGGACACAGGGGACACAGGGGACACAGTGAAACTTTCATTCAGAAAAAAAGTTCAAAGTATCTTAGGGCAAATAAACTTAGAAGCATCAGAAAAATTATATTTCTGGTTAATGAGCCATTCAGAAATCAGACCTGATTTTATTAGAGCGTGCACAAATATGTCAGACCATGCATCATTAGCAAAAGCAATCACAAAAGCTGCAAAAGCAGGTCAATTCAAGAAAAAGAAATTTTTAAATCTTTGGAAATCTTAGGATTTCCATTGAGGATTTATGAGATTTTGAGATTTGTTTAAGTATTGTATAAGTATTTTTTAGTT
>Ga0256827_10001447_pt1 | contig 15179 bp, 17 predicted proteins | sample CV84metaG_FD_185977 | JGI IMG/M metagenome (GOLD analysis project Ga0256827, IMG submission 185977) | Hydrothermal vent microbial communities from East Pacific Rise, Pacific Ocean - CV84 | ecosystem: Environmental > Aquatic > Marine > Hydrothermal vents | place: Pacific Ocean: East Pacific Rise... | reverse complement strand
AGATTAAAAGATGAAAATGCAGAGTTACAAAGAGAATACTTTGAACTAAAAGAAATTTCTGCACAATAGGATGAAAATGATTAAAATAATATTTATATCAATGATATTAGTGCTATCATTAAATGCTCGTGAAAATCCTTTTTTTGCAGATAAGTCTGAAAAAGATATTATCATTTCATCAAATCAAGATAATTCAAAAGTACCTTTAAAAAGAGCTGCCATTACTCTTCCTTCAGAAGCTAGAATCTTACAAAAAGTTACAATAGAATATAAAAATATTGATGGCTCTATAAATAAAAAAAGTATACTTCTTGACAACTCTGTTAATTGGCATCTTCCTATTTTTATTTCACAAAATTTCAATGAACCAAAAGCATATAATCTTATAAAACAAAAAAAGATTAAAAAAAATAATGAGAAATATAGAAAAATTGCATCTATTAAATATGCAAAGTTTTATACTAATGGGAAAAAGCTAAGAATTATTACAAAAGATAAAATGATAAGAAGCTTTGAACTAACAAATCCATCTAGAATTGTCATGGATTTCAATAGAGATTCTAATATGAAAAGTTACTCTACAAAAAAACTAAACAGTGCTTTTAATCAAATTAGAATAGGTAATCATAAAGGTTACTATCGTGTTGTTCTAGAGCTAGATGGTCTTTATAAATATAATATTTACAATACTAAAAAAGGGTGTTTAGTAGTACTTAATTAAATAACGATTTTTAAAAATAATAATTTAAAGTTAATCTAATCGTCTGTTCATCATTTTTATCTTTTAAGACTCTCTCTTTATAATCATAGTTTATTTGTATTTGAATATTTTGAGAGGCTCTAAAACCTTGAGTAGCTTCTATTATTAGTTGCTTATCCCCAGTTTCGTAAAATCTATGTGTAGCTTCTATATTTGTATTTATCCAATAATATTTTTCAAATGCTAAACCAATGCTTCCACCAATACCAGTAGTAATAGTGTCTTTTGTGTAAAGAAGAGGATCAATCATCATATAAACATATCCATAATCATTGCCCCATGAAAGACCACCACCAACTGTTGCAATAAAGTGGCTTGTGTCATCAGTATATTTTCTATCCCAACCAATTTTAGTGCGCCATGAATATGGTTTGAAAAAATCACTTCTTTTAGCTATGGATGCTATAGATATTAGTGTTGCTTCTTCTACTTTTAAATCGTCCTCTGCAGTATTTGAAAAAAGGAAGTTTAAAAATTCAATCTGAGTACCTTGCAAAAACCCATAGTTACTATCTTTTAAATCTTGATATGCTGGTCGTATACCTATCATTTGTACAAATTTATCATCTCTAGCACCAAGTGAAGCACTTACTCTAACATCCCTATGTCCATCAATAGGATTTTTGGGTTTTTTAATTTCAATAGAGTCTGAAATACCTAGTGACGCTCTTGCCTTAGAGAGTTTATGAAATAGCTTTAAATAATCTTCTTTTTTAATTTTATTCTTTGAAAATTTGTATTCTACAAGTTCTATTGCTGCTTCAAATATATATATTTTTTGTTGTGAGTAGATGCTGTTATTATTTAAAACATCATCTATTTGTATTTTTTCATTTACTAAGTTTAGTGTTGTGTCGTGGTAGCGCTTATCAATAGTATTTTCATATGCAAGTATTGTTGTTCGTCTTGATGGTCTATAATTGTTTTTTGTAAGAATACCTTCATCTTTGGCTACATGTACAGTAGCAATAGGAATGACTTGGTATCTAAAATGATCTCTTAAATGAATACTTGGTCGTGCAACTTCAATAAACCAAAGTATGTTGTAAGAGCAGTTTTCTGTAAAGAAATAGTATTGAGATTGAGTTCCATTAAGTTCCCAAATATGTCTAAACATTCTTTTAACTTCTTCTTCGTTTAAATCTAAATCATACTCCCATATATCTCGTTGCTCAGAATCTCTATACTCTTTTAGTTTATCATAATATGGAAGTAGTGAATATTTACCCATGTATCCACCAAACAAACCCTTTATAGCAAAAACAAAACCATTTTCTGTAGCAGTATTTGCATCTGCTGCATAGTTTACAGCGTAAGATAATAGTTTAGATTTATAGGCTGAATCTATTCGTAAAAAAGTATGCCCAAACATAGATGCAGGAGAGTTTATGTGTGCAGATGGAAAAATCAAAGTCGCAGACTTAGGATTAACTCGTTTAAAAACTTTGTCATATTCTCTACATGTAACCTGTGCGAAATTAGTAATGTTTAGCTGCTCTTTGAGCCATTCTTTTCTAGCTGGAAATCTACAAGCCGCTGAGTTGTCATCAAATACTTTTTCATTAAGAAGTGCATCAATAGTTGCGTCAAGTTCATCTTTTGCATTGTATTTTCCATTTTTTGCAAAGAAAAAGTTTGGATCATCTATCTCACTTTCTCCATCAACATTATGCAAAAGTAGGTTCCAAAATCTTTTTTCCCAAAGTTTTAAGCTATGTGCTTTTTGTTTGTAATCAATTGTTGACGCATAAGTATAGTTGAAAAAAATAATAAATAATAAAGTAATTTTAAATAAAATAGGGAGTTCCTAGAGTTGGCTTGTGTAGTGTATCAAACGGGAAAACCCATTTGAAATACAACTTATAAAGAAGTTGTAGAGATATTGTCTAAAACATCATTCATCTCAACTTTTTGAGAAGTATAGATGCTGTTATAGTTTTGTTGTAAAGAAGCTGCAAAAGTTGCTTTATCTTCAATATTTAAAAGTTCAGCAAGTGTATCAATAGTTTCACCTTGACCTTTAGCCATCTCTTTAGCTAATTGGTCCATATTTGAAGCAACGAACTCTTGAGCTCTTTCGTTCATAACAAACTTAGTTTTTTTACAACCAGAAGTTCCTGAAGTTATACCAAAAGTTTGGTTACCAGATGTACCATTTGTAGTACTTTGTAATGAATACATTACCGCAGAATCAGGCTTTGTAATAACTGTGTTACCAAGTCCACAACCTGTTTGGTCATTACCGCCTTTCATATCTTGAATGCCACCAGCTATTGCCATTGTGCTAATTGAAATTATTGCAATAGCGCTTAATAAAATTTTTTTCATAAAATGTCCTTGAAATGAGATTAAACCATTATAGATGAATGTCGCTTAAGAGAATATTAGAGTGCCTGTATAGCTCTAAAAACTAGACTCCCAGTCAAGCTGAGAGTGACGGAGTAATGGAGTTGTTGTCATCTTCAGGTTGACTGGTTGTTGTTATTCTCAGTTTTACTGTTCCTGTCATCTTCAGTTTGTCTATTTCTGTCATCCTCAGCTTGACTGTTTCTGTCATCCTCAGCTTGACTGGGGATCTAGGTTATGCAAGAAATCTATTGTATTAGTATTTATTTAGCTTCTCATCTTTAATATACTTCGTTCCCATTATAGCAGCTTGTAGAAGCAAACCATCTTTTGAAAATTTATAAAGTTTTACATCTTTGGCAACGGTAATCGCACTATTTGCAGATCCTCCACCTTCGTTATATTGTGCTGCTGCATCTGCTTTAGCGTTTGCTTCCCAACCTGAATTTATAAACTTATTATATGCTTGTTGTGTTTTAAATAAAAATACAGTGCGAAACTCTTGACCACCAAGACCAAGCCCTAAACCACCAGATTGCATGTTCATGTAAGTATTTATTCCAGTTCTATTATTATGCGCCAGACCTTGACCATTTTCATAAGATAAAAATACTACAGTCGCACCAATGTTTGTAAAAGTTGCATAGCCATATGATTTTAGAAGTTTTGTTTTAGCTTTAGGAACATGTGCATAAAGTAGAGCTAGAGTTTCATTGTTTACTCTTATTCGTTTTTGCTTTTCAATAAACTTTTCTTGATTAACAATAATACGGCTTTTTTTCTTATCATCACCCCACCAAGAACCAGAAAACATAATGAAAACTATTAACATGCTAAAAATTATTTTTAAATATTTCATGAGTAATGATAACATAAGTTTATTGTGAACTTTTTGATTTTTTAATCAGCTCTTCATAGCATAGCTGATATAATTTGAAAATTTTATAAACTTAAGTATAAATTATATTATCTAAGGTGTCTTTTTGCAAAAAATAATTAAAAAATTAAAAGATTTTAACGAGTTAGTTATGTTTGAACACTCTATCTTTTCACTTCCATTTATATTTATAGCTATGATTGTTGCAGCGGATGGTTGGTTTGGTTTTACTTTGCTTATACTTGGAGTTTTTGCAGCAGTTAGTGCTAGAAACTTTGCTATGGGTTTAAATCGATATGCAGATAGAGATATTGATGCACTAAACCCTCGTACAGCTTCAAGACCAAATGTTGATGGAAGATTAGGTGCTATGAGTATTTTACTTTTTACTCTTGCAAATGCATTTGTTTTTATTGCAGTAGCGTACTACATAAACCCACTTGCATTTAAGCTCTCTTTTCCTATTCTTTTTGTTTTAGGAAGTTACTCTTACTTTAAAAGATTTTCATCACTAGCTCATATTGTTCTTGGTATTTCACTTGGTTTAGCTCCTATTGCTGGAGTTGTAGCTGTAAGTGCAGAGATAACTCCATGGTCAGTAATGTTGTCACTTGGTGTTATCTTTTGGGTTTCTGGTTTTGATTTACTTTACTCACTTCAAGATATGGAGTTCGATAAAGAAAAAGGACTTCACTCAATTCCTTCAAAATATGGAGCAAAAGCCACACTTTTACTCTCGGCACTTTTTCATACTCTAACAGTTATATTTTGGGCTATGTTTATTTGGGTGGCACATTTAGGGACTATGGCAATGTTAGCAGTAGTGTTGTCTGCTTTAATGCTTTCTTATGAGCATTATCTTGTAAGAAAAGATTTTACAAAAATTGACCGTGCATTTTTTACAGTAAATGGTTATTTGGGAATAGCATTTTTTATTTTAATAGTTTTAGAAAAGGCACTATAAATGGATATTCGTTTAATATTAGCACCAATTAGTTTAGTATTTTCTCGTGCAGATGTAGATAAAGAAGCATACCAAAGAGAGTACCAACAACTAAGTGAAAGTGATGATGATGCTATAAGTCAGTGGCTAAAACTTGCTAAAGCAAAAGGTGATACTGCTGAAACTGATCCAATTTTACTAAATCTTGTAGTTGAACTTCATAGAAAAGTAGATGCACTTGAGAGATTTTTAAAAAATGAAGAACCAACAAGATTATCGCTGAGTGATGAGGTGGAGATAGAATCTATTGGATTTGAGTATTTTAAACTTAAAACTGACTCTTTAGAAGTTGGCGTAGAGTACTATGCAAGAATAGCGATGCCAGTTCATCCAAAAAGAGATGTTGCTGTTTTTTTTAAAGCTGTAGAACCATCTTTAGCAAAAATATCACGCATGCATGAGAGAGATGAAAAAGAGTGGAATGCTTACTTAACAGCAAGAGAGCGTGTACTTATTCGCGAAGCTAGAGAGGCTAAAAAATGAGATTTGATCAAATCGGCATAGAGTATTTAGTAGTTGCAATGGCAGCTATGATTTTGTACCTTATCTATTATGTTTTTACGCGAGATTCACAGTACAACAAAAATATTCGTTCAGTAGCGACTGTTGCAGAAGAGTTAAATAGAGAGATATTTTACTTAAAGAAAAAACTTAGTGATACGCAAGAAAATATAAAAAAAAATACAAGTCGTATGAATGATGATGATATTTACCAAGAGGTTGAGCGTACGGTTTACGATATGGTAAAACCATTATCGATAGGGCTTAAAAGATTAGAAGAGAGCGTCCACACAATAGATGAAACAATAAGTGAACGCATTACTTCGCTTGAGAGTGGAGTTAAGCAAATAAGTATACCAACTTCAGTTCATGGAAATGATGATGAAAAAATTATATCTTTATTTAAACAAGGCATAACTCTTGATACTATCTCAAAAGAGCTACATATCTCAAAAGCAGAAGTTGAATTTGTATTAAAAATCAACAAAATCAAGTAAAAAAAGCACATTATGGCAGATACAAAACTTTTCACTCTAGTATCAATACTAATAGGAATTAGTATTGTTCTAACATACACTTTATCTGCTTATATTACTTTACTTTTTGGGGTAAGTGAGTTTCATTTTGCTATTAGACAATCTGTATTTGCCATACTTAGCATATTGATTATTTGGCTTTTAGCGCAAGGTGAACCCGATAAATTATTGACACCAATTGGTTTTACACTTTTTATTGGTTCTGCTTTTCTTATGATTATTATGCCATTTTTACCTGAGTCTTTTGTGTCCGCAGTTGGTGGTGCAAAAAGATGGATAAAACTTTTTGGTTTTTCATTGGCGCCAGTTGAGTTTTTTAAAGTTGGTTTTGTGTACTTTTTAGCTTGGAGTTTTTCACGAAAACTAGGTCATCATGATGGAATGGGCGTAAAACAAGAGTTTATTCGTTTTGCACCCTATGGTTTTGTTTTTATTGTTGCAATGTTTATGATAGCTTTTATTCAAAATGATTTAGGTCAAGTTGTTGTACTTGGTTTAACATTACTTTTTTTACTAATGTTTGCTGGAAGTAGTTTTAGATTTTTCTTCTCGCTTTTACTAGGTGCTTTAGGCTTTTTTCTATTTTTTATATTTACAGCCGAACATAGGATTTTGCGCATAAAGTCATGGTGGGCATTGGCACAAAACAGCGTACTAGAACTATTGCCAAGCTCATTAGCTGAGCAGTTACGAGTACCAACAGAAGTTGAACCATATCAAATAGGACACTCTTTAAATGCAATCCATAATGGTGGAATTTTTGGAACAGGTTTATCAAACGGAACATTTAAGCTAGGCTTTCTCTCCGAGGTTCATACCGATTTTGTTTTAGCAGGATTAGCAGAAGAGTTTGGTTTTATTGGCGTTTTATTTGTGGTGATTATTTTTATGTGGATGATTCAACGCATCTTTAAAATTGCAAATAGGGCTGATGATTCTAGAATCTATCTTTTTAGTATTGGGGTTGGATTGCTTCTGTCATTTGCATTTTTAGTAAATGCTTATGGAATTAGTGGAATCACACCAATTAAAGGAATATCTGTACCTTTTCTATCTTATGGGGGTAGTACAATGCTCGCTGCTTCCATTGCAATTGGTATGGTTTTAATGGCATCTAAAAAAGCAAGAATGGATTAATAAAATGAAGATTTGTATAACTGGTGGTGGAACAGGCGGACATTTAATGATAGCTCAGGCTTTAGCTCAAGCAGCAGTTAATGAAGGGCATGAGTTAACTTTTATAGGTTCAACAAAAGGTCAAGATAAAAAATACTTTGAATTTCATAGTGATTTTTCACATGTGTACTTTTTAGAAACAACTGGTGTTGTAAATCAAAAAGGTTTTGGTAAGTTTATTGCACTTTTTAAAGTTTTTCGTGCATTTTTTAAAGCTAGAGCTATTTTAAAAAAACACAATATTGTAGCTACATATAGTGTTGGTGGATTCTCAGCAGCTCCCGCATCATTGGCTAGTATTAGTAAGTTTATTCCATTTTTTATACATGAGCAAAATGCAGTTGAGGGAAGACTAAACAAACTTTTAAAACCATTTGCAAAACGATTTATATCTGCTTATACTAATGACTCTATTATTAAAGGTTACCCAGTAAAAGATATACTTTTTAAAACTGCTAGAGTTCGTGAGAGTTTAAAAACCATAATCTTTTTAGGTGGAAGTCATGGCGCAAAAGCAATAAATGACTTAGCACTCTCTACATGTAGAGAACTAAACAAAAGAGGAATTAAAATAATTCATCAAGCTGGTGAAGCAGATTTTGAGCGTGTAAAACAAGAGTATAAAGCTCTACATGTAGAGGCAGAGGTATATTCTTTTACAAAAGAGTTAGATACTTTAATAGCTAAATCTGATTTAGCAATAAGTCGCGCTGGAGCTTCAACGCTTTGGGAATTAACCGCAAATGGATGTCCCGCTTTATTTGTTCCATATCCTTATGCTGCTGGAGATCATCAGTATTACAATGCAAAGTTTATTGTAGATAATGAGCTTGGTTGGTGTGAGCGTGAAAGTGAAGATTTGCAAGAAAAGCTTTTAGCTGTTTTGGATGAAGATTTAAAAACAAGAAGTGAGAAACTACTTGAATATAGTTCAAAAGATGTAGCAAAAAAAATGATAAAAGATTTAGTGGAACTTGTTAATGTTTAGTGAATTTGCGCATATTTTAGTAGACCTAATTTTTGATTGGGGTTATTTTGGAATATTTTTACTTATGGCAGTTGAATCATCATTTTTACCATTTCCATCTGAAATAGTCCTCATTCCAGCTGGTTATTTAGCAGAACAAGGACAGATGAGTGTGCCTTTAATTATGGGTTCAGCTTTGGCTGGTTCTTTACTTGGCGCGTTTATTAATTATTATTTAGCATTAACACTTGGTAGAAAATTTTTACAAAATTATGGAAAATATTTTTTTATAAATGAGGCTACTTTAGAAAAAATGGAAAACTTTTTTGCTAAGCATGGTGCAATCTCTACTTTTATTGGAAGATTAATACCGGGAATAAGACAACTAATATCTGTCCCTGCTGGTCTTTCTCGTATGAATCTAACAGTATTTTCAATTTACACAGCACTCGGTGCTAGTATTTGGGCATTTATTTTAACTATGCTTGGTTACTTTATAGGTGAAAATCAAGAGTTGATTGACATATATCTTAAACAAATTACAATTGCCACTTTATTTATTATTTTTATAATAGGATTTTGGTATTATAAAAGAGAAAAACTTAAAGGCTGAAAATTATGACTTCTTTTGATTATATGTTTGGTCTTGGCTTTTTGGGTACTAGAGCTCCATTTTTTATGGATATTGTAACTCTTATAGTTTCTTTATTACCATTTTTAGTTGCATTTGCAATATCACTAGCAAAAAGAAAAAACTATAAAGCCCATGCAATTGTTCAAAAACTAATTTTTGCTTTTTCGGTGCTTGTACTTTCATATTTTGAGATGGGAGTTAGAATTTCTGGTGGATTTAGTACTTTTATGCAAGAGAGTTCAGTCTCACATAATTATGCATTCATAGTCCTAATTTTTCATATTGCAATATCAATTATAACACTTCTTATTTGGGGTGTAACTATATTTATGGCTAAAAAACAACTACAACTTAAAAAACACAAAAAAGCAGGTTTGCTCACATTTCTTGGAGTTGTTGCAACCTCATTGACAGGTATTTGGGTTTATCTTTTAATGTTTGTTTATTAGGAATTATTATGAAATATAGTTTAAGTTTTCGTATCTGGCATTGGTTAAACGCTATTGTTGTTTTAGGACTATTAGGTACTGTTTTTTTAAGAAAAACTTTTCTTTCTTGGCGTACAAACTCTGAAATATTACTTAGTAAATTAGGTGATATGGATTACGATGTAACAGCAGAGGAAGCAAAAATTTTAGCAAAATCAATTCGTGCTGGTATGTGGGAATGGCATATTATACTTGGTTACGCTTTAGCAATTTTAGTACTTTATAGGGTATATCTGTTTTTCTTTGATAGTTCTAAAAAAGTGGATTTTAGCTCTTTAGATATGCATCATAAAGTTGTAAAAATTTCATATTATGTTATTTACATAACAATATTTTTCATGAGTGTAAGTGGTTTTATGATCTATTTTTACCAAGATTTAGGTTTTAGCAAAGATTTTGCACACGATATTAAAGAGATACATGAATCAGTATTTAATGTTTTACTTATCTGGACACCTCTACATGTAGTGGGTGTTTTTATAGCTGATGTAAAAGATGAGAATGGACTTGTTTCAAGTATGGTAAATGGAAAGTGATTATTTGGTTCTTACAAAACTAGACCCTGAATCAAGTTCAGGGTGACGAAAGGTCATTGTGAACTTGATTCTCAGTCATTGTGACTTAATTTTCAGTCATTGTGAATCCGATTTTCAGTCATTCTGAACTTGATTCAGAATCTAACATAGGGTGGTAAATAAATAAACTTTCAGTCATTCTGAACTTGATTCAGAATCTAACTTATCACTTTAGAAAAAAACAAACAAAAGGAAAAAGAAATATGATTAACATAGACGAAAAAGCACCAGAATTCTGCTTGCCAAACCAAGATGATGTAGAGATATGCCTTCGTGATTTAAAAGGAAAATGGATAGTTTTATATTTTTACCCAAGAGATAATACTCCAGGATGTACTACTGAAGCTTGTGAATTTACAGAGGCTGCTCCAGATTTTTCAGATCTTGATGCTGTAATACTTGGTGTAAGTGCAGATAGTACTAAAAAACATCGTAATTTTATAGAGAAAAAAGATTTGGGTATTACCCTTCTTAGTGATGAAACTACAGATATGATGCAAGAGTATGGTGTCTGGCAACTGAAAAAGAACTATGGAAAAGAGTATATGGGTATTGTTCGTACTACTTTTATTATAAATCCTGAGGGAATTGTTAAAGCACTATTTCCTAAAGTTCGTGTTAAAGAGCATGTTGCAAAGGTAAAAGAGGAATTGCAAAATTTACAAGAAAATAATTAAGCAAAAGCAAAGATTAAATAATATTTGAGTATAATTCGCGGATTTTTCTCCTCTACATGTAGAGCGGTTAATATTAACAGACTATGTCAAAAGTTAGTGCAACTCTTTATTTTTAAAGAACTTGTCCGACATCTTCAAAGTAAAACTAGCAAAACTCTTAGCTGAAACAAGCTACTTAAAGGACCTTAAATGGTAACTATGAAAGACCTATTAGAATGTGGTGTACACTTCGGACACCAAACTCGTCGTTGGAATCCAAAAATGAAAAAGTATATTTTTGGTGTTAGAAAAAATATCTATATTATTGATTTACAAAAAACTCTTCGTTACTTCCGTAACACTTACCAAATTGTTGTTGATGCAGCAGCTAAAGGTGATGTAGTTTTATTTGTTGGTACTAAAAAACAAGCTCGTAACTCAGTTAGAGATGCAGCTATTGCTTGTGGTATGCCATATGTAGATAACAGATGGTTAGGTGGTATGCTTACTAACTTCCCAACTATTCAAAAATCTATTCGTAAACTTGATGTTATTACTGAGATGCAAGAAAATGGTCAAATTGATCTTTTAACTAAAAAAGAAGCATTAATGCTTTCTCGTAAAAAAGTTAAACTTGAAGCATATTTTGGTGGTATCCGTGATATGAAAAAACTTCCAGATATGTTATTTGTTGTAGATGCAGTAAAAGAGCACATTGCTGTTTTAGAAGCTCGTTGTCTTAACATCCCTATTGTTGCACCACTAGATACTAACTGTGATCCAGATTTAATCACTTACCCAATTCCTGGTAATGATGATGCAATCCGTTCAATTCAGCTTTTTTGTAGAGAGATGACTGAAGCTATCAACGAAGGTAAAGCACTTTCTGCTGCACCAGTTGAGGAAGAACAAACTGAAGAAGTTGCAGAGACTACAGAAGCACCAGCTGAAGTTGCTACTCAAGCAAAAACAGAGGAAGCATAGTCATGGCAGTTACAGCAGCACAAGTAAAAGAATTACGCGCAGCTACTGATGCGCCTATGATGGATTGTAAAAAAGCTCTTGTTGAAAATGATGGAGATATGTCAAAAGCAACTGAATGGCTTAAAGAACGCGGTATTGCAAAAGCTGCTAAAAAAGCAGATAGAGTTGCAGCTGAAGGTCTTGCTGGAATTGTAATTGCTGATGATTTTTCTAAAGCTACAGTTATTGAGATTAACTCTGAAACTGACTTTGTTGCACAAAATGAAGGTTTCCAAAATCTTGTAAAAGATTCTGCAAAAGAAATTTATGATAATCAACCTGCTGATGTAGCTGCATTTAATGCATCTACTTTTGGAACTTCATTCGCTGAAGCTGTAAATAAAATTGGTGAAAAAATTGAACTTCGTCGTTTTGGTACTTTAACTGCAGATGCTGATGAAGCACTAAATGGTTATATTCACTCAAACAATAGAATTGCAGTTATTATTAAAGCTAAATGTGACAGTGAAAAAACTGCACAAGGTATGAGAGATATGCTTAAACAAGTTGCAATGCACGCATCTGCAATGAAACCAAGTACTCTTTCTTACAAAGATTTCGATCCAGCTTATGTTGAGAGTGAAACAAAAGGTAGAATTGAAGCACTTAAGAAAGATAACGAAGAGTTAGCTCGTCTTAAAAAGCCTCTTAAAAATGTACCTCAGTATATCTCAATGATGCAATTAACTGATGAAGTTATGGCTCAAGCTGAGACTGATATTAAAGCTAAATTAAAAGAACAAAATAAACCAGAAAAAATTTGGGACAAAATTGTACCAGGTCAAGTAGCTAGATTTATTTTAGATAACACAATGTTAGATAAAGAACAAGCACTACTAGATCAACAATATGTACTAGATGACAAGAAAACTGTAGCACAAGCTGTTGAAGCTGCGGCTAAAGCTCTTGGTGGTACTGCTGAAATTACTGAATTTATTCGCCTTGAAGTTGGTGAAGGAATTGAGAAAAAAGAAGATGATTTTGCTGCAGAAGTTGCTGCACAAATGGGTTAATCCTTAGGATTAAACACTTCTTTGTTATTAAAGGCTAGGACTTAGGTCTTAGCCTTTTTTTTTGCTATAATCCCTTTATGAATTTATTATCCGCACAAAACTTATCACAATCATTTGAGTATGAATTATTTTCCAATGTTAGCCTAGAATTAGATAAAAAAGATTCTATTGCCATAATAGGAATGAGTGGAAGTGGTAAATCAACACTACTTAATGTATTATCAAGTTTATTAAAGCCAGATAGTGGAGTTGTCTCAATCTTTGGTGAAAATATTTATGACATGAAAACAAAAAAATTAGCACAAATTAAACGAGATGATTTAGGTTTAGTTTTTCAATCACACTATCTTTTTAAAGGTTTTTCAGGTTTAGAAAATCTAGAAGTAGCTTCAATCTTGTCAAAACAAGAGATAGATAAAGATTTATTACAGAGATTAAATATTGCAGAAGTTATAGAGCAAAAAGTCACTGAACTCTCTGGTGGTCAGCAACAAAGAATCTCCATAGCTAGAGTTTTAACAAAAAAACCTCGTATTCTTTTTGTAGATGAACCAACAGGAAATTTGGATAAAGCAACTGCAAGTGAAGTGATGAAACTATTTTTTGAATATATTGATGAACATGATGCAGGTATGATTTTAGTTACGCATGATGAAGAGTTAGCTTATGAGTGTAAACGAGTTTATAAGCTTGAGAGTAAAGAACTAATAAAAGTAAAATAGATGCAATGGGCAGAGGTTTTTTCAGAAACATATATAGTTGGTTTTATATTACTATTTTTTAGATTTGCTGCTCTTTTTATGGCTACACCAATTTTTGCACATAAAAATATTCCAGCAAACATAAAAGCATCTATGGCATTTTTTTTCACAATAGTATTTTATTCATCAATGCCACCATTAAATATTGAAATTACTATACCAAGTATTGTTATTGCTATTTTATCTGAGTTATTATTTGGACTATCTGTTGGACTTATTTTACAATTAGCTTACAACACAATTACTTTTGCAGGTGGACAAATAAGTTTTATGATGGGGTTTTCAATGGCTACGGCAATTGATCCCGCAAATGGTGTAAGTATGCCAATTATCTCTCAATTTTTATCTTTAATAGCACTAATGGTTTTATTTTCTCTTGATTTACACCATTGGATATTATTATTTATTGATGATTCTTTAAAACATATCCCACTTGGTGGTTTTTTAGTAACAGAAGATTTTTTTAATTATATTATAAAAGCAGGCTCAAATATGTTTATGGTTGGTTTTATGATTGCATTTCCAATTATTGCTTTATCATGGCTCGCTGATATTATTTTTGGAATGCTTATGAAAACAATGCCACAGTTCAATCTACTTGTAATTGGTTTTCCAATTAAAATTATGGTTGCTTTTGTAGTACTAATTTCCATTTTAAGTGCTACTATGTTGATTTTAAAAACACAAATGCAAGAAGCTTTTAATGTTTTAGAGATGTTTTTTTAGTTTTTTTTGATACAATAATGAAAATAAGGAATCTAGTATGAAAATCTTACTTTTAAATGATAATCCAGTTGTAAATAAGTTAGTAACGCTAAGTGCTCAAAAAACTTCAGATACTCTAGAAGTTGTAGATAGCGTAGAAGCAATAAAAGATAGTTCTTATGACCTTTTAGTAGTTGATGACACTCTATATAGCGATGAAGTGATGGCTGCTTTAAATGAAAAAATAACTTTTAATAAGTCATTATACATATGCTCAAGAGATGCTCAAAGTGTAGATAGTTTTACATCAACACTTAGTAAACCTTTTTTGCCAACTGACTTAGTAGAGTTGTTTGCATCTTTTGGTCAGGGTTTAGATACTCATGATGAAGAGCAAGAACAAGATAATATAGAAGAAGATATAGAAGAAGATTTAGATTTAGAATTGGATGATTTGGATATTGAATTAGACGCAGATGATACTTTAGAAGAAAATCTGGAAGAAGATTTAGAATTAGATGAAGATTTAGAACTTGAAGAATTAGAATTAGATGATGAATTAGATACTGAGATAGAAGAAGAACTAGAAATAGAAGAGTTAGACTTCGATGAAGAAGAATTAGATATAGAAGAGCTAAGTGAACTTGATGAAGATGATGATGAAAGTGTTTTAGATAAAGAAGATTTACAAGAGGTACAAGAACTCTTAGATGAAGTAAATATTCAAGATGATAGTGATGAAACAGATGAAACTCTAGAACTTGATGAATTAGAAGAATTAGATGAATTAGATTTGGAAGAAACTGATGATTTAATAGAAGATGATTTGGAAGAAGAGTTAGATGATGATATAGAATTATCTGAAGATGAACTTGAGATTGAGGATAATGAATTAGAAATTGAAGAAGAATTGGAAATCGAAGAAGAAACTGAGATTGAAGAAGAATTGGAAATCGAAGAAGAAACTGAGATTGAAGAAGAATTGGAAATTGAAGAAGAAACTGAAATCGAAGAAGAATTGGAAATTGAAAAAGAAACTGAGATTGATGAAGAACTAAGTATAGAAGAACAGATTCAAGAAGCACAAGAAAACTTGACAGAAGAAGATTTGGCACAAGAAGTAGATGAGGAGATTTTGATGGATATTGCAGATTTAGA
>Ga0256827_10001446_pt1 | contig 15182 bp, 14 predicted proteins | sample CV84metaG_FD_185977 | JGI IMG/M metagenome (GOLD analysis project Ga0256827, IMG submission 185977) | Hydrothermal vent microbial communities from East Pacific Rise, Pacific Ocean - CV84 | ecosystem: Environmental > Aquatic > Marine > Hydrothermal vents | place: Pacific Ocean: East Pacific Rise... | reverse complement strand
CGTCCTTTGAGTTTCATCATATCACTTAACATCTTGAGTGCAACCTCTTTTTTATCTAACTCTTTTACCTCTGTTAGATAACTAAAGAGTAACTCTCCTAAACGTTGCAGAGAGATTTTCCAAGTTGATTGTGTTTGTGCATATATCCATAAACTAAAATTATGAAAATTCTTATATACACTCTCTTCACCCCAAAGTAAAACGATAGAGTTTTTAAAATTACCACTATTATATGTCAAGTCCCAAAAGCGTGCAAAACGTTTCATCATCTGAATATCGTTAAAACTTAAATTTCTGTTTTTTAAAATATCATAAGGGGCTTTATCACTATAAACCATCTCAAACTCTTCATCGTGACGTTTGATATATGTCCCTGAGAGTTTTTTTAATATCCCAAGTTGTATTTCACAACTACTTAAACTCACTAACTTATCTAAATTTTTTCCAAAACTCTCTAAACTCTCCCCTGGTAATCCTATAATAAGGTCAAGATGTATATGCGCTTCTGTTTCATGCTCTAAAAAGCCAACATTACTATCTACTTTATCTAAGTTCAATACACGAGAGATGTTATGAGCCACTTGAGGATTAAGTGTTTGGATACCTATCTCTAACTGTAAAGCACCGTGAGGAAACTGTTTTATCTTCTCTCTTAAAGATTCTGGAAAATGGTCGGGAATAACCTCAAAATGCACAAAATATTGCTCCTCTTTCTCTAAGAAAAAATCCAAAATTTTATTGGCTGTTTTCATATTCAGATTAAAAGTTCTATCTACAAACTTAAAGTTTCTAGCACCTCTATCCCACAATATTTGAAACTCTGCTAACACTTCATCAAGGTTAAAAGCACGTACCTTTTCATCCATAGATGATAAACAAAACTCACACTCAAAAGGGCATCCACGAGAGATTTCGACATAGATGTAACGGTTAGCTATATCGTGGTCTGTATAGTATTTGTAGGGGAGGGCTAACTTTTTGAGTTTTGGAAGAGTCATCTTTACTATCTTTTCTTGAGGAGGATTGTTTTCTATAATAGATTTACATAATCTATAAAATGCCTCATCTCCCTCGCCTTGAATAATAAAATCACTATCATCAAAACTAACTCTAAAAGGGCTATAAGTAACCTCAGGGCCACCTAAAATAATAGTAATTTCAGGAGATACTTTTTTGATAATATGAATAAGCTCTTGCACCTCTAAAGCATTCCAAATATAAACACCTATCCCTATAATATCAGGTTCATCTCTAAGTAACTCTTCGGCAATAGTTTGAATAGCATCATTGATACTAAACTCTAAAATAGTAGTTTGAGGTTGTAACTCCTGCATATTTGCATAGATATAACGTAAACCTATCGCTGAGTGAGTGTATCTTGAGTTTAGGGTTGTGAGGATTATTTTGTGTGGGGTTATAAAGTTCATAGAGGTATTATACTATTAAACTCTATTATTAAATAGAGTTTAATGTAATAAAAATAATTTTATTTTTGAGGTACTACATACATATTGAAGTAACGACCCTCAAATTTAGGTGCTTTATCCATTACACCAATATCTTCAACCATTGGCCAAACACGAAGTAAAACTTCTTTACCTGCCATAGGGTTAGCCATCTCACGACCACGTAAAAATACTCTAAATTTTACATGAAAACCTTTTTCTAAAAATTCTCTTGCATGTTTTACTTTAAAGTTCATATCGTTTTCAGCAATTTTAACAGAAAGTTTAATCTCTTTTACAACGATTTTTACTTGATTTTTACGTTGCTCTTTAAGTTTTTTCTCTTCTTGGTATCTAAATTTACCATAATCCATAATTTTTGCAACAGGAGGTTTTGCATCTGGAGCGATTAGAACTAAATCTAAATCCAACTCATTTGCTTTTTCCATAGCTTCATCAAAAGAGATAATCCCTAAAGATTCTCCTCCATCTACATTACATCTTAACTCAGTTGCTCGAATGTCATCATTCATTATTACACGGTTTTTCTTAGTACTCAAAAATTTACCTCATTTACTTTAGTTTGTATAAGCGTTAAGAACTCTTCTTCGCTTAAATTATATTGCTCTCTAGTTCTTCTATCTCTAACAGCTACTGTTTTATTAGCTATCTCTTCATCTCCTATAACAACAATCATAGGAACACGAGTTTTTTCAGCAGTTCTGATACGTTTATTTAACGAATCATTTTTACCATAGATTTCACTATCAGCATTAATGTCAATAAGTTTATCTGATAAAACCTTAGCATATTCTTTATGAGTCTCTGCAACAGGTACAATAGCTACTTGTGTAGGAGCAATAAACATAGGGAACTCACCAGCATAATGTTCTGTTAAAATACCAATAAATCTTTCAAATGAACCAAGAATAGCTCTATGAATCATAACTGGTTGGATTTTTTCATTATCTTCACCATTATATTCAAGTTCAAAACGAGCTGGAAGATTGTTATCAAGTTGAATAGTTCCACATTGCCACTCACGACCAATAGCATCAAGAATCTTAATATCTATTTTAGGACCATAAAAAGCTCCACCACCCTCATCAATAGTATACGGTAATTTATGTGCTTCCATCGCAGCTATAAGTGCCGCTTCCGATTTTTCCCAAACTTCTGCATCACCCACAGCTTTTTCAGGTTTAGTGCTTATCATCATTTTATATTCAAAACCAAAAGTAGACATAATTTTATCAACAAAATCTACAACTTCGATAATCTGTTCTTCTATCTGGTCTACGGTACAAAAGATATGTGCATCATCTTGAGTAAATTCACGAACTCTAAAAAGACCATGTAAAGCACCTGTCATTTCGTGACGATGAACAACACCATACTCAAAATATTTGATAGGAAGGTCACGATAAGAGTGAAGTTCATCTTCATATACTTTAATATGACCAACACAGTTCATAGGTTTTACTCCAAACTCTAGTTCATCTATGTGTGTGAAGTACATATTTTCACCATAATTTTGGTAATGTCCAGATGTTTTCCAAAGGTCACTTCTAAGCATTTCAGGACCACGAACTGGTTCATAACCTCTTTTACGATGTGCTTTAAAAAGTAAAGACTCTAATCTTGCACGAAGACGTCCACCAGCAGGAAGCCAGATAGGAAAACCAGCACCAACCTCTTCACGAAAAGTAAAAAGTTTCATCTCATTACCAATCTTACGATGGTCACGTTTTTCAGCTTCCCTTAACATATCCATATGAGCTTTTAATGACTCTTTATCTGCAAATGCTATACCATATATACGAGTTAGCATCTCATTTTTAGAATCTCCACCAAGGTAAGCACCAGCAACTTTCATAAGTTTAAAATATCTGATAAGCCCAATAGATGGAAGATGTGGACCACGACAAAGGTCTTCAAACTCACCTTGTTTGTAGATAGAAACAGTATCATCTTTTATACGTTCCATTACAGAAAGTTTTAGATGGTCATCTTGAAACTTTTCTTTTGCTTCATCCATAGTGATAGAATATTTTTCTATCTTATATTTTTTCTTAGCAAATGAAAGCATCTGTTTTTCTATCTTTTTAAGGTCACCCTCACCAACTTCAGCTTCTGTTTTAAAGTCATAGTAAAAACCCTCTTTGACAGTAGGTCCTACATAAAATTTTGCATCAGGATATAAAGATTTTATAGCTTGAGCCATTAGGTGTGCTGTTGAGTGACGAAGAACCTCTAGTGCATCAGGAGAGTTATCAAGGTGTATTTGCTCACCCTCAAACCCTAACTCTTCAGCAGTTTGTAAATCTATGATTTGGTCATTGTGTTTTATTGCTATTGCATTCACGTATAAATCTCCTTATAATTCTGTTTTAAGTACAGCACCATTTGATGCATTTGAAACTAAAAGTTGATAGCGTTTCAACCATTTAGATTTTACCTCATTTTTGTAAGGTTTCCATTTTGCTTTACGTTCAGCTAAAACTTCTTCACTTACATTAAGTTGTAAAAGATGTGCATCAGTATCTAATTCTATCTCATCACCATCTTCTATAAGTGCTATAAGACCACCCTCAGCAGCTTCAGGAGAAACATGACCGATAGAAGCACCTTTAGTTGCTCCACTAAAACGTCCATCAGTAATGAGTGCAACACTTGAACCAAGACCCATACCTTGAATAAGTGCAGTAGGAGCAAGCATCTCTTGCATACCTGGACCACCCTTTGGACCTTCATAACGGATAACTACAACATCACCAGCTTTCACTTTTTTATTCATAATTCCAGTAATAGCTTCTGGTTGAGAGTTAAAACAGATAGCTGTTCCTTTAAATTGACGCATAGTTGGGTCAATTCCTGCTGTTTTTACAACTGCGCCCTCTAAAGCTAAGTTCCCAAAAAGGATAGATAATCCACCCACTTGAGAGTAAGCATTTTCATTTGTATGGATAACATTTTCATTTAAGATAACAGCATCTTTAATTCTTTCACCGATAGTTTCACCAGTTACTGTTGGGTTATCAAGATATAAAAGACCACCTCTACGGCTAACCTCTTTCATAACTGCATTTACTCCACCAGCTTTATCTATATCTGCCATATGAACAGTTGTTAAAGATGGAGAGATTTTAGCGATGTGAGCTACTTTGTCTGCTATTTCATTGATTTTTTCGATTGGAAAATCAACTTCAGCCTCTTTTGCAATAGCTAACATATGTAAAACAGTATTTGAACTACCACCCATTGCCATATCTACAACAAAGGCATTGTGAACAGCTTTTTCATTGAGTACATTTCTGATATTATATTTGCTATCATCAGCCTTTGCCATCTCTACGATACGCTTAGCTGCTTTTTTAACCATCTCTATACGTTCTGGTGTCATTGCTAAAACTGTACCATTACCTGGAAGAGCGATACCCATCGCTTCACAAAGAGTATTCATAGAGTTTGCAGTAAACATACCTGAACAACTTCCTCCAGATGGACAAGCATTACATTCGATGTCATAAAGTTCTTCATCACTCATTTTTCCATCAGCATGTTGTCCAACAGCTTCAAATGCAGTTGCTAGGTCGATAGCTGTACCATCTTTTTTATGTCCAGCAGCCATTGGACCACCTGAAACAAATACGGTAGGAACATTGATACGAAGTGCACCCATAATCATACCTGGAACAATTTTATCACAGTTAGGGATACATATCATAGCATCAAGTTGATGAGCATTCATAACAGTTTCCATAGAGTCTGCAATAATTTCACGAGATGGAAGAGAGTAGAGCATACCCTCGTGACCCATAGCGATACCATCATCAACACCGACAGTATTAAAAACAAATGGAACACCACCAGCTTCACGGATAGCTTCTTTTACAATTTCACCATATTCATGGAGAAAAAAGTGTCCAGGAATAATATCGATATAGCTATTTGCTATACCGATAAATGGTTTGTCAAAATCTTCATCTTTTAAACCAGTTGCACGTAGTAGTGAACGGTGAGGGGCTTTATCAAAACCTTTTTTTATTATGTCACTTCTCATTTAAAAATCCTTATTATAGTAGTTTTCATACTTAAGTTATAAATGCAATTATAACATTTTTTTGAGAATTTAATAAAAAAAACTTGACAAATGAACTTTAAGGAGCTATAATTTCGCCATCACTTAGCATATAGCTGAATGATTTGGATGCGGGAGTAGCTCAGTGGTAGAGCATAACCTTGCCAAGGTTGGGGTCGCGAGTTCGAACCTCGTCTCCCGCTCCATTTTTTATTATTGTAAACTGTGAATTCATTCATTATGCCCAGGTGGCGAAATTGGTAGACGCAGGGGACTTAAAATCCCCCGGTAGCAATACTGTGCCGGTTCGAGTCCGGCCCTGGGCACCATATTGATTGAAAAGATAACTGGTGCCATCGCCAAGTGGTAAGGCCGTAGCCTGCAAAGCTACTATCCCCAGTTCAAATCTGGGTGGCACCTCCAGTTTTTAATTTTAAACTTCTTATTACAAAAATGTGGATCTTTGGCAGAGTTGGTCGAATGCACCGGTCTTGAAAACCGGCGAGGGTTACACCTCCCAGAGTTCGAATCTCTGAGGGTCCACCACTTCTTAAAATATATCATTCTATATCTCATTCTTCAAAATTAATTTTCTTATTCAATAAAAACTACTTTTTACCGATTTACTAGCTAAGATATACTATAATCAAAAGATTATTTGTGACAAAGGATTTACAATGGGTATTAGTTCATTAGGAGTTGGTTCGAGTATTTTAACTCAAGATGTTGTAGACCAGTTAAGAAAGGTTGATGAAAAAGCACATATAGACCCGATAACTTTAAATATAGCAAATGAAAAAGATAAAAAAGCTGAATTGGATGTTATTGATGCATCTATGGATAATCTTACTGATAGTATTAATGAGATGAAAAGTCATAGTCTTTTTATTGATAGAACAACTGAAGTTTCTGGAACAGCTGTAAGTGTTGTTGCACTTGTAAATACTGATGTTCAAGATTTTACATTGACAGTAGATAAATTGGCTACAAAACAGATTCAAGAATCGGGAATTTTTTCATCTGCAGATGCTTTAATTGCAAATAAAGGTGAAGTTACTGAAGAAACAGATGATGAGGGAAATAGTTCTGAAGTTGAAACTCCAAGTAGTTTAACAGTAAGTATTAGTGGAGAAGATTTTGATATAGCTTATGATTCTACAACCACTTTAAAAGATTTAAAAAAATCTATCAATAATATAGCAGGTGAAAAATTTGATGTAACTATTGCTCAAATAAATGATGGAGAGTTTACACTCTTTTTAAGTTCTGTTGAAACAGGAAAAAACCAAGAGATTACTATTACAGATAATAGTGGAAATCTTAAAGATGATAGACTTACCTCTTTAAAGGAACTCCAAGCAGGTGAAAATTCTAAATTTACATTTAATGGAAAAGATGTTGAAAGAAAAAGTAACAACATTAAAGACCTTATCTCGGGTTTAAGTATTACTCTTGAAGAAACAGGGACATCTGTCGTAAGTGTTACTCAGAATAAAGATGAAATTATGAAGCGAGTTGATAGTTTTGTATCTAAATATAATTCAACAATGAATGAACTTAATAAAGCTACAAAATCAAGTGTAGATAGCACCGAAAAAGGTATATTTTCGGCTGAAAGTACAATTAAAAATATGAAAAAGTCTATTGCAAATCTTTTTAATAATACAGATAAAAGTGCTGGAACTTTAATGGATTTTGGTTTTGATATAGATAAAGATGGTTTTTTAACAATAGATAAAACTGTATTTGAACAAAATTTGTATGACAATCCTAAAAATCTTGAAGTATTTATAGCAGGTGGGAAATTTACAAAAGATGATAATAGTAGTGTTAAATTAAAGGGTGCTTTTGTTGAGATGTCTAGTACTATTGAATCATACACAAGATTAGGTAGAACTTTAGATACTTTTCAAGATTCAATAGATACTAAAATCAAGTCATTAGAAGATGAGAAAGTATCTGCAACAGAAAGTTTAAATAGTAAATATGAGATAATGAAAAAAAGATTTATAGCATATGATGCGATGATTAGTAAATTTAATTCAACATCTTCTATGTTTAAAGAGATGATTGATGCTCAAAATTCTGCTTCTAAAAATTAAAAAACAAGGATTATACGACGATGTACAATAATAATGCTCATACTATTTATGCTCAAAATAACTTAGAGGTTGAATCTCCTGCAAAACTTATAGAGATGCTTTATGAAGGTATTTTACGTTTTAATGCTCAAGCAAAAAAAGCTATTCATGATGACGATATTGAAAAAAGAGTTTATTGGACAAATAGGTCTATTGCAATTATTACAGAGTTAATATCAACTTTAGATATGAAAGAGGGTGAAATTTCAGAATATTTAGAGGGTTTGTATAACTATCAAATTGAGCTTTTAATAGAAGCAAACTCCTATCATAGTGATGAAGAACTTGATGAGTGTAGTAATGTTTTTAAAACACTTTTAGAGGTTTGGAAAGAGAAAAATGACTTGGATTAAAGAGCTAAAAATAGCTATCGCTGAAAAGAATATGAACAAATTTGAAAAATTGATGGATAATATTCCACAATTTACAAATAATGAAGATATTATTCAAGCTCTTTTTTTATTAAGAGATGCAAATAAACTTGTTACTACATTAAGAGATGAAACAGGTTTAGCTATGCAGAAGATGAAAAAACATATCGATTTTTTAAAATCAACAGAAACACCTATTGCTAGAAAATTAGACCTTAAATTTTAGTTATTTATAATTTAGATGAGAGAGATTTAAATCTCTCTTGAGCTTCCTGAACAGCTTTAAAGGCATTGATTTTTCCATATGCTCTCTCTAAATCGAACCCATCCCAATAATCAGCATTATCACCACCAACTTTATCTGCCGTAGATATTAAAATATCTCTTACCTCTTTTGGTGTAATATTTGGATTGACACTATACATAAGAGCTACTACTCCAGCAACAATAGGTGTTGCAAAACTAGTCCCATCTGTAAACGCATAATCATTTGATACCAAACCATAATTACTCGTAGCTCCTTGAGTTCCTGAATCATCTAATCCTAATAGCCCAATAGAAGTTGAGTGATTACCACCGGGAGCTATCACATCAATATTAAGTCCATAGTTTGAATATGGTGCAACATCATTAAGTTCTGAACTTGCTCCAACACCTATAACCCAAGGAACTTCTGATTCATCATTAATTCCCTCTTCATCCAAACTTGAACCCTCATTTCCAGAAGCAAATACAACAGTAATTCCAGCATCATATAAAGATTTCAGTTCAGCTACAACCGATTCAGATACATCTGTTGTACCCCAACTACAACTAATAACTTTTGCTCCATTATCTTTTGCATATTCAAATGCCTCAATAGCAGCTGAGTCAGCCTCCTCCTCTTGCCTAATTAAAATCAGTTTTGATTCAGGTGCAATACCAATAATTCCCTTTCCATTTATAGGAGAAGCGATAAATCCTGCACAACTATTTCCATGTGAAGCGTCGGTAATATTATTTGAGTGATGATAAATATCTGTTGTTTTACCATCTACATTGTAGGCTAAAAATATATTAGCTTTTAAATCCTCATGATTTACATCTGCACCATCATCAATAACAGCTATTTTTATATCTTTTCCCTTTGTAATTTCCCAAGCTTTCAGTATATTTATATCAGCATTTGGATCGATTTTTTCAGATAAAAACTCACGACCAGTTGCATTAGAAACTTCTTCTACAATCTTATGTTCACTGCTATTTTTTGAATCTATATGCCATAAATATTTATAATATTTTTCATCTGCAACATCTCTTATCTGTTCCTCTTTCTCTTCTATTTTCTTACTACTATCTCCAATATCACATCCAGTTATCAATAAAGTTGATGCTAAAATACTTAGTAGGACTATTTTTTTTGAGTAATTCATCTTTTTCTTCTTTCTTTTATAAAATTAGGGTGTGCAAACTCTACTTTTTCAGTTTCAAATAAAGCTCTTGATATAGAAAAAATATTATCTCCATTTTCAACTTTTACAATAAAAATTTTATCTGATAATTTAGAATAATTTAAGAGATTAAACTTATCTAAAAGTTTAGGACAGTTTACTAACTCTTTACACTGAACCAGTAGTTCATCGGTAATACCAACTTGATTTCCACTCATAGTTTTATAGTGTTTTATTGATGAGCCATTAAACGCTCTTGATGAGTAACTACTTTGTAGTTCAACTAATTTACCATTTTTATAATAACTTTCATTTGCACAAGATATAGAAAATATACCTAGTAGTAATATTAATAATGTTATTTTCATTTTTGCTCCTCCATTTATACTATTCTTTGTCCAAGCCATTATACTTAAAAACTTAGAGTATTATCAGTATAACTCTATAAAAGTTACAAGTTCAGAAAAAACAACAGCTCTTTTTTCCTTATTTGAATTTAAAATTTTTTCTAACATTATAGCTATATTTTTATCAATATTTGGAACAAACTCTCTAATATCTTTCATTTTCTCATTTTTTAAACTATTTGAAAAATAATCATATCCAGAGTAGGCTTCATATTTTGTAAGATGATAAAATAGTTTACGACCAAGCTCAAAAACCTCAAACTCCTCATTTTTACCTGTATGAACTGTTGTATTAAAGCCAAATTCTACATCTATATTTTTAGCTCTTAAATATGCTCCTAATTTCATAACAAATGCTATATTTGCAGGTGTGTATTGAGTGAGAACTCTATCGTGAAATTGTTCGAAACTTTCATCGACTATGCGCATCTTTTTATACTCTATCATTAGAGTTTCAACATAATATTTTGCATATGTTAAAGGTGCTGATTTTAAGACTGTATGCCCCTCTACACCCTCACTAACTAACTTCCCACCTAAAGATATATGTACCCCCTCCACATTTTTGCCATCTACTTTAGTTTTACACCCCTCAAAACCGATGTCACCCAAACCATGAATACCACACCCTTTGACACAAGCAGACCAGTACATTCTTACTCTTGCACTCTCTAAAGGTACTTTTTCATAAAGATATTTTGCCATATTTATAGCATCGTTTTTATTTTCTATTACACCAAAAGGACAATGCTCAGTCCCCGCACATGCTATAAGATGGTTGTTGTATGGAGTATCTATGTTTTTATATTTTTGAAAAAGATTTTCACGTAAAAGAGTATCAACATCTTTGACACCGAGTATATAAATACTCTGTTCCATATCAAAGCGTAACTCTTGGTTACCATATTTTTTTCCTAATTCTGCTACTTCTATCATAGCACTACCACTAAAAATACCAGAGGGAACAACAACATGAACACCAAAAGTCCCATCTCTAAGTTGTACTTTTCCTTGGTCTGGGTCGTTAAAGTCTATCTTTGTCATACTTTCACCAGCAGTTGCAAAATGAACACCAGCATTTTCACGAATAGCTGAAGCTATCTTCTCTATGCCTACTGCTTCTATAAGAAAATGAAGTCTATTTTTATTACGGTTATCACGAAAACCAAACCGTTTAAAGATGTCGATAATAGAACCAAAAGCTTGAAGAACCTCCTCCTCATTTTTTAGAAATATATCTGCATTCTTTCCAACAACACCCACTTTTCCACCAAGATACATATTAAATCCATATATACCATTTTTTTGTGCTAAAACAAAAGAGGCATCATGACAATATATGTTACATCGATTTGAGAGTGAACCTGTTATAGCTGTATTAAATTTTCTAGGAAGTGTTGATATCCATTGAGGAGAGTATAAAAATGTTTTTTGCATCTTTAAAAGTGTAGAATGAACAGGAAGAACATTATCAAATGCCATATCATCTAAAGGGTCACACATAATACTTCTTATGTTGTCTACTCCAGTTTGATAGGCATCTATCCCTACCATTTTTAAACGGTGTAAAATAGTTGGTAAATTTTCTATTTTAAGATAACGAAGTTCGCATTGCTGACGGGTAGTAAGGTCTATATAATCTTGTCCAAACTCTTTAGCACACTCCCCAATAACTCGTGCCTGCATAGTTTTTAAAAAACCACCAGGAATACGAAGTTTTAACATAAATCTTTCAGGAGTTGCAGGTCTATCATAGATACCAAAACATTTTAAAAAATATTTTTTATCTTCATCTGGAATAGAAGCATATCCGTTTTGTGCATACTCTTCCAATTTATCAAAAGCTTCTTGAGGATTTTTGAGCTCTTTCATTTTTTCAATTTTATTTATTTTTTTTGCTCGTGCATCATAAGCTTTTTGTAGTACCTGCATAATTAAACTCCATTATTTATATAGTGTTAGTGTAACTATTTTTTAATCATTTTTTTTAAGATTAATGCCTATATTTTAATCAAAAAATCAATCTTTTCTTAATCGAATTCTTTGTGAATGAGTGATAGCAACAGCAATAGCATCTGAAATATCAAGAGGTTTAATCTCTCTTTTGATATTTAAAAGTCGTCGAACCATAAAATTTACTTGCTCCTTTGCAGCCTTTGCTTTTCCTGTTAATGCTTTTTTTACTTGTAAAGCAGTATATTCGTGAAACTCTCCAAACTCTTGAAGAATTTTTAACATAATTGCCCCACGAAATTGAGCAAGTTTTATAGTTGTAGCTGGATTATGTGCATAAAATATATCTTCCATTGCTACTTCATCGATAGTATGAGCTTTAAAAATTCTGTCTAATCCTTCAACCATTTGAGGTATTTGGAACTGCAAGTTTTCAGCTTTCATTTTGATAAGTCCAGCTTCAACTAAAGAAATTTTTCCATTTTCTAAAGAGAGCAAAGCATAGCCCATATTTCTTGTTCCTGGGTCTATTCCTAGTATAATCATATTTTTCCCCTATATATTTTAATTATAGCAAACTATCTATTATTAGAGCTTTTTTTGTCCATATTTTCAAAGTAAAAAGGTGTTATAATGAGGAAAATGAATAAAAGAAAAATTATGAAAATATGGTTAACAGATACAAAAACAGCTACTCATCGCTTAATAAATATGCAGTGTGAAATGCACAGCGACTATACCTATCTCGGTGATTTAGATGATAATGAGATAAGAGCATTCTTTTTAGATGTTCAATCAGATATAGATGTAGAAAAAAATCTTAAACTCCTTCATTATTATGGTTATCTCCATCTTTTTATTATCACGAAGAATTGAGCTTTAAGTAAATAAAAGATACTCTTACATTATAATAAATATAAAGGGAACAGTTGAAAAATACTCAAGATACCGAATTTGAAAATGCAGTAAAAACTATGATGCTTCATGTAGGTGAGAACCCATCACGTGAAGGTCTACTCGATACTCCTTCACGAGTAAGAAAAGCATATGAGTTTATATATAGTGGCTATAAAGAAAATCCTCAAGAGATACTTTCTAAAGCTCTTTTTACAAGCTCAAATGACGAGATGGTTCTTATAAAAGATATAGAGTTTTACTCTACTTGTGAACATCATCTTCTTCCTATTATTGGTCGTGTTCATGTTGCTTATATTCCAAATGGTAAAGTAGTTGGTCTTTCAAAAATACCAAGAGTTGTTAATGTTTTTGCTCGTCGTATGCAGATTCAAGAGCAACTTACAGAACAGATTGCAGATGCTATTATGGATACTATATCTCCTAAAGGTGTAGCTGTTGTTGTGCAAGCTCGTCATATGTGTATGGAGATGAGAGGAGTTGAAAAAATTAACTCTACAACAACATCTTCAGCTCTCCGTGGTTTGTTTAAAAAAGATGAAAAAACAAGAAGTGAATTTTTTTCTCTTATTAACTCTCCTACGGGTACACACTATTAAATTCTGATGCCTTTTTCATCTTTAAAAAAACGTATCTCCTCCAAAAATCATTCTATATCTTTTGGAGAGATTATAAAAATCAATGCAACTGTTATCACTGCTAGTGGTATAAAAGTGGGTATTAGTGATATGGTAAAAATCATATCTAACGAAACATCTCAAGAGACTATGGGTATGGTTACAGAGATAGATGGAACTACTTTTTTTATAACTCCCTTTAGTTTTGTGGAGGGATTTCGTGCTGGAGATAGAGTTTTTTTAGATTCAACAGGTCTGAATATTCCCATAGGAAACTCTCTTTTAGGTCGTGTTGTAAATCCTTTTATGCATCCTATTGATGGTAAAGGTATTATTACTGATTCCAAACTGTCTCCTATTATTAAATCTCCTATTTCAGCAATGAAGCGTGGTATGATTGATGAAGTTTTTAGTGTTGGAGTAAAAAGTATAGATGGCTTACTTACTTGTGGAAAAGGTCAAAAACTAGGTATTTTTGCAGGAAGTGGGGTTGGTAAATCAACTTTAATGGGGATGATAGTAAGAGGTTCTTCTGCTCCTATAAAAGTAGTTGCTCTTATTGGTGAACGTGGTCGTGAGGTTCCTGAATTTATTGAAAAAAATCTTGGTGGAGATTTAACTAATACGGTTATCATCGTTGCTACCTCTGATGACTCTCCTCTTATGCGAAAATATGGTGCATTTGCAGCGATGAGTGTTGCTGAACATTTTAAAGATAAGGGTCTTGATGTTCTTTTTATTATGGATTCAGTGACTCGTTTTGCAATGGCACAAAGAGAGATTGGTTTAGCATTGGGCGAACCACCAACATCGAAAGGGTATCCACCATCTTCTCTTACACTTTTACCACAACTTATGGAGAGAGCAGGAAAAGAGGAGGGCAAAGGCTCTATAACTGCTTTTTTTACAGTACTTATAGAGGGAGATGATATGAGTGACCCTATCGCCGACCAATCTCGTTCTATCTTAGATGGACATATAGTTCTTTCTCGTGAACTTACTGACTTTGGTATCTATCCACCTGTTCATATACTCAACTCTGCTTCTCGTGTTATCAATGATGTTATCACTAAAGAGCAACTTCAAGCTGTTCAAAAATTTAGAAGAATATATACACTTTTAAAAGAGAATGAGGTTCTTATACGTATAGGAGCTTATACTGAGGGGACTGACCCTGAACTTGATTATGCTATTAGTAAAAAAGAGGATATGCAAGAGTTTTTATCACAAGATGCTTCTTTACAAAATGAGTTTGAGAATACTAAAAATACTCTTATTGAGTTGATGCAGTAAAAATTTATTTAGAAATTTGTAAGAAAGTTAAGGTATCATTTCATTCATAAACGACCTCCCTGGTGTGTTGGTCGTTTACTTCTTTAAGAGTTATACTCCATTATATCTTTTGATAATTTTTTTTACACGACTTCTAAGATTTCTAAGAGCATCACTACTTGTTTTGCCATCAGCAGTTAAATTCTCAAAATCATCACCTAGTTGAGCTTTTGCCATCCAACCGATTTTATTATGATATTTGATACCTACAAATTGAACATCACCAAAGTGACCTTTGCAAAGTTTATAGACCTCTTTTATTCTATCTGAGTCTGTTTTTTCTATTTTTTCAGCCATAACAATTTTCCTTTTTAAAATTTTGCATAAATAATTATACACTAAAAGAATAAATTTAAATCTCCTTTTTAGTAACGAAAAACTTTACTCAAACAATTAATTTAAAATTAAAGTGACATTTTTAAAACAGTAGAATATTATATAGTTAATAAAATAAATATATAAAAAGGGTAGAAGTTATGTCAGAAAAACA
>Ga0256827_10001445_pt1 | contig 15187 bp, 25 predicted proteins | sample CV84metaG_FD_185977 | JGI IMG/M metagenome (GOLD analysis project Ga0256827, IMG submission 185977) | Hydrothermal vent microbial communities from East Pacific Rise, Pacific Ocean - CV84 | ecosystem: Environmental > Aquatic > Marine > Hydrothermal vents | place: Pacific Ocean: East Pacific Rise... | reverse complement strand
GTTTTTCAAAGATCTAAATAAAGACTTGCTTCCTAATGTTTTATTCGATACTACAGGAAAATCAGAAAAGAAAATACAGTCATTAATCAATAAAGTAACATCAGCAGGTTATCAGAGGGACAATATCCATCTTGTTTGGATAGTAAATTCCGTAAAAATGGCGTTATCCCAGAATAATGAACGACCACGTAAAGTACCAGAAGATATATTAATCGATACGCATATTGGAGTTTCCAATACAATGTCTGAACTTATGAAAAATTCAAGGTTCCAAGAATTTTTAGATGGGTATGTTTATGTGGTTTTCAACCAACGATCAGTCGATTCTGTTTTAGCAATAAGCGATGTTGAGAGAGTTGGGTCTGTTTTCAAAACCAAAAAATCAAGAGGAATGTATTTCAAAGGCGTTGAGATTTTGAAAATAAAAGACAAAAATAAAAAACAGATACCATTTAGCGATATTGCTACAAGGTTTTTGAAAAAAATCAAAAAATATGTTCCAACTGGTACAGATGGTGAAGTAAAAAAGGCTTGGGGCAACTATTAGGAGAGAAATGAGAAATGTAAAAAAGCAAAGTCTAACTTATGATTATCTTGGTGTAACAGCATTTTGTATTTGGCAAACTGATAAATATATAGTAAATTATTTTTATTTGAAGAACCACGTCTTAGGCAGGCAAATAGGATACGTCAACATGAAAAATGTTTCTAAGGATCTTGTTTATAACAAACTTGTGAAAACATTCCCGGAGGCGTTACTGTGATATATCTATTTCTTTTGTTATAAAGAGATAAGGTATTTTGTGTTATAATATAAAAAGGAAAGAAAATGAATATAAAATATTACAAAGTGCAAAATGAGCTATCTTTTTTGAAAGTCCTAAAAGGTATCGATGTTGTTGCTGCTGGTGGATGGGCTTTATCTGAGGCACAATTATCAATCGGAAAAACATCCCATTACAATGACATCGACATCTTTTGTTTGACGCAAGAAGTATTTGAAAAAGCGTGTAAAGCCTTACAAAAAGATCACCCTGGGACATCTTATGATACACTTTATGCTCGAAATATAATGATAGGGCAGATAAAAGTTCAAGTAATAAAACCATCGGGGGCTACGTCACATGACACGCTAATAGAGAATTTTGATTTAGATAATTCAAAATATTGGAGCAGGTATCCCTTCACACATATCTGTACCTATCAACCAATGAAAACATTACATGATATATCAATCTCAGGTAAAATGTCTTATTTTTTATTGGCACGTATATTCAAATATACGCAAAGAAAAAATCTATCAATCGATGCAATACCTAAAGAAATAGTCAACGGTTTTCTTCAGCAAAGTAAATATGACGTTCCTATGATAGAGTATGAAACAAATGCTCGTGGCATCACTCAATCAAGTATTTATGAATCAGTAAATATGGATGTTATGGATTTTCTTATGTATTTATTTCGCACATCTCCCGATGTAATCCATGAATTTAGAAAACTAGCGTACTCTGGGGACATTAGACTTTTAGGTATGAAGCCTTTATTTGAAAATATATGTGATTTTATACCGGGGAATTTTCTGTTCGATTATTGGGCATGCGATATTAGCGGTCCTGAAACCCCAGGGTTCGTTGGTGGTGATTTTAGGGAACTTTATACAAATGAGGATTTCTTCAACAGAACAAAGGAAAAAGTAGCACGTTATTATCCAGAGGCGTTACTATGATATATCAAATAAAAGACTTGATAAATAGATTGTTCATACCTCTGGAATACAAGAATTACTTTATGGGTTACACCGGTAAAATATGTATCGTTCGACTAAATCCAAAAAATAATGTCTATGAACTCACCACAATAGATGATCCAACACGATGTTATCAGGTACGTTTGCAACAGAAAGTAAAGTGTTACACAACAGAAACCCATCCGGAGTATTTTTTATGAATTATTTTACATCTGATCTCCACCTTGGACATAGGGCGATAACCAAATACAGAACACATTTCAAAACAGCCAAAGAGCACGATGAGTACTGGTTCCAAAAAATGGAAAAACTCGGGAAACGGGATATTCTTTTTATTCTGGGGGATTTTTTATTTGAGGGCAGCCACTATGATGAATACATAAAAAGAATTAGAAAATTGAAATGCAGGATCAAGCTTATAATGGGCAACCATGATTCATTGAAACTTTATCAAGAAATCAATCAAAAACCTCAATCTCCTGAAGGAAGTATTGAAATACAATTACCTTTGTACAGCTACAAAAACTGCTGGGTCACACATGCTCCAATCCATGAGGACGAAATAAGAGGGAAGTATTTGGTTATACACGGACATACTCATAACTATTCTATAAAACACTCAAGATATTTTAATGTATGTCCTGAAGTAAACAACTTTGATTTTGTGAATTATGAGACCATCAAAGAAAAAATAAATACTGTAAAGAAAGATCTAAATGAATCATTACACTTACCAAATAACTAAAATAAGTATTCAAAAACATTACATTGGTTGCCGCAGTACCAAATTTGAACCTTATGACGACTTAGGTAAAAATTACTTTAGCTCTTCTGCGGATTCAGATTTTAAAAAAGACCAAAAAAATAACCCAGACGATTTTATGTATAATGTGCTAAAAGTTTTTGACTCTAGGGAGGAGGCGACACAACACGAAATTTATTTGCATAAAATAAATCAAGTGTCTAAAAACCCTAAATTTTATAATAGATCAATGCAAACTTCTACAAAGTTCGACACCACTGGTTTAAAACTTGAACCTCTGAGTGAAGAAAGAAAGGCCCTTATTTCAAAAACTCACAAAGGTAAAAAAGTATCGCAAGAAAGCATTAATAAAATGTTAGCCAAAAGAACAGCTAAAGATGAAAATGGTGTATCAGAATACCAAAAAACAAACAGAAAGGTTGCGTTAGTTAAGAAAACAACATTCATAAATGGTTTGTCTATAGAACAAATAGCTACAAATAAAATGGTAAAAACCAGACAGCGTAAAGATAAAGATGGTCTAACATCTTACCAAAAATCTGCCAGAAAAATGATTAAAACAAAACAGAGTCAACCAGATATTATTTGCCCACATTGTGGTAAGGTGGGTAAAGGAGGTGTTAGTAAAGCAGCAATGACAAGGTGGCATTTTGAAAATTGTAAATATAAGAATGATGTTTCCCCAGAAAAACATGACTTTGAATTTGTACCATTTGAAAAAATACAAAAATATTTTGAAAACTAAGGTGTCTAAAAGGTTTATTATGTTATAATATATTGTAACAAAACTAATTAACTGCTTAGAAGGAGCAAAAATGAATATTGGTAAAATAAATAAAGCAATCGACATAGCTTATAAAGCCGGGGATAATGTTCACATGGTTGGGCCACACGGCATTGGTAAATCAGAAATCGTGGGTCAGTGGGCTAAGGAAAACGGTTTCCACTTCGAAGTTCTTCAACTTCCTATCCTTGAAGTTTCTGATCTTATCGGTATGCCTGATATCACCGATACAAAATTCGGTAAAGTAACAAACTGGGCAGCACCTGAATGGGTCCAAAGAGTAAAAGAAAAAAACTCAGAGGGCACACCAGCACTGATATTTCTTGATGAGCTGGGAAGAGCAAGTATTGATATTCGTCAAGCATCCCTTCAGTTGGTACTTGAAAAAAGAGTAAACGAACATTATTTTGAAGATGTGGTGTTTGTGGTTGCAGACAACCCCAGTGATGAGTATGATTCAGCTGACTTTGATGCGGCTTTGGAAGATCGTTTTATGAGTTTCAACGTAGAGGCTGATATTGGTGGATGGTTGAAGTATGCAAGAAAAGCAGATGTAAAACCAGTAATAACCGATTACCTGGCAGAATTTAATGAAAAACTCCACTTTACACCCGAAAGTGATGGTGAGAAGGGTTCCAGCCCCAGAGCTTGGAAAAAACTTTCTGATTCGCTGAAAGTGAATACTGATGAAGATTTTGTGTATAGTTTGATTGTTTCCAAAGTAGGTAAAACAGTAGGATCCAGTTTCTTTCATTTTTATAATAACTATATCAAAGTAATAAAACCTGAGGATGTTATTCAAAACATCGGCATTACAGATATTACCTCCAAAGCGGGACAAAAGAAAGCTGCAAAAAAACTGTCAACACTGACTAAGGGTATTGAAGTTATCAGTGCACAAGAACTTGCTCAAAAGATTCTCAAAGAGATCAAAACCAACCCTGGTGACTATCCTAAAGAAACTATGATTGTTTTCCTTGCTAGTCTGAATATGGAGGTGGCGGCATCCATTCTCAAATCATGGAAAGAAAGTAAAGATAGTGATGATTCACAGTTTTACTATAATGACTTTGTAACTGCTCAACCCGAGAAATGGTTTATCAGAGAGTTGACTTCCAAAGTACAAGGGTAAACATGAAACATGATTATTACATTTTCCCACCTTGGATAGAAGATGGGGACGTGTTTAATAAAGATATAGTCATTACTACAAAAGACGGCAAACAGTATCGTTATGATTTAGAAGGTAATAAAAAGCGTCTTTATTATACAGAACATGGTATAGATATCATCGAAAAAACCGAATTGATCATCCCATCAGAAAAAATAATAACTAAACGACAAACTGGTTTTTGGGCTTTCCCCACAATGGAAATGGCATTTATTCAAAAGTTGATTTTTTTGAAAGCTATACGCGAGTATTTTTACCGTAAACAGAAAGAGGATCGATTGTTTTTTGACACTCAAATATCACCAAAAATAAATGAAAAACTAGAACACCTATTAGAAAAATACCCAGAGGTAATGCTATGAAATATTTTTACGGTTTTTCAAAGTTGGGACAGGGTTATTATAAGTATAAAGTTCATAGTATCAATGAAATTTCAGTAGGTTATGTTGTACGTTACTCACGCATTGGGAATGCAATTATCAATGTAGCCCTTTGCAAAAAAAATGGTGACCATTACATCTTTAGTCAAAAAAGATTATTTCAACATTTATATGATCTTTATAAAAAAGATACAAGAAAAATAAAACAAACAAAAAACTATCAACATCACTATCAACAATACAAAAACAAATACCCTGAATATTTTCTCTAAGGACCTAAATGAAATACACCTACACAACACAAGATAATTTTACTTTTGATTTTACTATTATAAAACAAACAAAAACAAAAACAATTATACTTACTGAGTCCCCAATAGGGGTGTTTACTATATCTAATAAAGAACTAAAAAAGGCAAAAAAATGTTCATAACATTAAATAATTTTAAAGACCACATAGGTGAAATAGTACAATCCCCCGAGGATGTGCTAGATTACACAAATAAATATATATTAATTCCAAAAGGTACTTATCTTATTTTGCATCGATCAGAACATATTTACGATCTTTACGAAATAATAAACAGGGAAATAGTCTCAGTGGAACCATCAGAAGTTGACTGTTCATTTCAGATGTTACCCACCCCATTGGTTGAGAGACTCGAATTAGCAACCGAAGGTTTAATAAAATTAATAGTACAGCTAGCATCTGAAGGGTGGGGTTTGGGGACAGGTGATTTGAATCTAGCACCCTATTTTGACCTTTTGGAAGTATATCAAAGGGCATTGGATGTAAAACTCAGTAGATAAAATATGAATAAATATATAATTACATTTATAAGCCTAAAAGAAAATAAAGAATATGGTTACGTTACAGAACCCCCAAAAAACCCCGTTATCGCTGAACAAAAAGGGTATCAGATTATATACCAAGGGAAAGCAATTCCCCTTTTTCATATCGATTGTATTTACGATTATAAAGAAGGTATAAAAAAATACCCCGAGGTACTTCTTTAAGTAAAAATAAAGTTTAATAATGTATAATGAGTGATATATAGAAAGGATTAAAATGGTTCACGGAATGGAAATATTCAGTTCGATACAAGGTGAAGGCGACCGTACAGGCTACCCTAGTATTTTTGTTAGAACTGGATTATGTAATTTTAAATGTTCAGGTTTCAAAGTAGAATACAAAGACCCCAAAACAAACGAAACAAAATACGGGTGCGATTCGTATTACAGTGTTGACTCGGCATTCAAAAAAAATTGGGTTACTTATGTAGATTATAAAGATTTTGTCAAAGATATTCTAAAAGAAATTCCCAAATATGGCGATTTCAATCTTGTCAAACCTGATATAGTGTTTACTGGAGGCGAACCTCTTATTTATTGGGATGATGAGATATACCAAAAAACTTTAGCGTATTTCATAAGTAGAGGACACCATGTTACTATCGAAACAAATGCCTCTCTGGATATTGATTTTACCAGAGAATACCAGAAGAAAATACAGTTTTCCCAATCGGTGAAATTGAGTAATTCAGGTGAGTCCCAACATAAAAGAATCAACCAAGAAACCTTAGTGAAAATAGCTGAAAACTCACCTAACTCTTATCTGAAATTTGTTATCAACAAAGACACCTGGGCAACAGATCACCAGGAAATAAACCAAATCCTTCAAGATATTCCGGTTTACGTTCAGGTGTGGTTGATGCCTTTGGGTGATACAAGAAAAATGATGGAAAAAAATCAAAAGTTTACTGCTGAAAAAGCTATTGAATTGGGATTTAATTATAGCCATCGAGTCCATATTACTTTATGGGATAATGAGGCGGGAGTATGAACTTAACTATTAGATATATTCCATCCGCTTTTGATTCGGCAGGTGGGGTACTGGAAACATGGAACTATTACCCTGAAATGGTAGTAGAGATGGTAAAAGATTTATCCAAGCAAGAACCAGATATTGATTTTGGGGTGTTGGCTAATGCCTTCACAGAGGCTACAAACCTCAAGGATTATTATAAAATATTATCCCCTGATATAAAAGTTTACAGTGATTCTGGTGGTTTGCAGGTGATTACACTAGGCAAAGAAATAACACCCGAAATAAAGGAAAAAGTATTCAAATTACAATCCGAATATAGCGATTATGCTATGAGCTTTGATGAAATTCCAAAAAAAGTGCTAAGCAGATCAAGCAATACTTTTGGTCTTGATAATATCTGGGTTGATTCGTGGTTCAAAATCAAGGCTATCGAGTCTGGTAAAAATATTGTGAATCAAATTCAAGAGTTCAAGAAAAACAAAAATAATAAAGCTAAAATACTTTTTATTATACAAGCCAGAAACTTTGAGACAGCCAGAGAATGGTCATGGTTTATGTTTCAAGAAATAAAAAAAGAGCCCGATTATGAAAAATATATAGGTGGATTAGCATTGGGTTCTACTATGTCAGCAGGAACAAGATTTCTAACAGATTTTATTCTAAGGTTTCAGTATGAGTTAGATTTTCTACCCGATGCGTGGCTAAAAAAAGTTCATATCCTTGGTGCTGGGAGCATTTCAAAAATATTTGGATCTTTGATAGTAACTGATAAATATTTCAAACCTGGTACTGTTATATCAGCTGATTCAACTACCCAAACAAGAGGCACAATTTTTGGCAATTTTGTTTATCTTGACGAAAGTAAACTGGTGTCCATTTCCATAGGGAGAGATATAAACCCTTACAGTACAAAATCAGTTGAGGTGATTTATGAATACATGAAACCTTATCTTGAAAAATACAAAACCAAATATAACATTCAAGTAAATAATATCGATGATTTCAGGAACCATTATACCGAATTCAATGACGATCTTCTAAGGCTAAAACCCGATTTTATGGCTATTTATGGAGAGGAAAATGGTAAGTATCAATATAAAAAAAGAACAAGAATAGCAAGATTTTTAGGGTCAGTAACAATGATGTCACATTTTATAAAGTCACTTGAGTTTATAAAAAGAAATGCTTCAAAATATAGGGAAACATCAGACAAAAAGTATCTTAGAAAAATAGAAAAAATGCTCCCCAAAAATTCTTTCAAATCAGCAATAAGACTTATAAACATAAGCTCACATAAAGAATACACCGAAGGAGTTACTATAAAAACAGGGCACCCTTACGATACAATTTTACCTATTGATCTAAGAGGTAATGATATAGTATCATATAAGGGTGAGGATTATATAACAGATTTTTATGATGGCAAGTTATTAGGCAGGGTTATTTATGATATGAGTGCTAAATCAGATATTATCACACCCCAAACAAAAAGGGATAGGGTGCTGTACCCTCTACAAAGTATTACGATTGATGTTCGAAAAACCGATAAAATAGAAAAAAAGGATCAAATGGATGAATGGTAAAATAAGAAAGCAATATATAAATGCTGGTTACGATAACGATAAATATGAGGATGCTTATCAAGAATATCAGAAACTTGAAAGTTTTCGAGCTAATGAAAATGTTGAGGCAGTAGGTGGCATAAGTGCTGAGGCACATTTTATTATGAGACAAACGGTTCAATTTTATATCGAAAAAGCTTTTGAAGCGATGAGGATTGATCTAAACGACCCTAATGTGCAAACTGTACAAGAGGAAGGGAATATTGGGACACCCGGCAGAATAGCAAAAGTATGGACTGGGTTCGACACTAAGGATATGACCGAATTAGGATCAGGCCGGTGGTGCAAAAAACCAAGATTGGCGTCTTTTCCTAATACAAATACAGACACCAATATCCCTATAACTAAAAGAGTGGACCTTATTTCAAATTGCTCACACCACTTTATTAGTTTCAATACAGTTTCAAGAGATGATAGTTATGCTGTCATTTCTTATATACCAGATACAAAGGTATTGGGCATTTCAAAATTACAAAGATTGACAGATTGGGTATCGAGAAGGTTTTGGTTACAAGAGGATTTAACCAAAGCAATCTACGACGAAATTTCCAAGGCGGCGGAAACCGATTCAGTATTCGTAAAACTAGTAAATATTACCCACGGATGTGAGCAATTAAGAGGGGCTCAAAGTTCCGACGGAGCTTTTAGTTCTGAAATGTTTGGGGGTAAATTCACCAATCCAGAAATAAGGAAACAAGTAGATAGGAGTATTTAACGTTATACTTTAATAATTCATTTATCATCAAAGAAAGCTAAAATAAGCTGGTTATAAGGTATTTTATGTTATAATATAGTGTAGCTAAAATAAAGGAAAAAAGATGAAAGAATTGTTAGGGTTGGCAGTAACTTATTATATCCTCCGTGCCGCTGTGGTATTTTTTGTGTGGTTTTTGGTGGTACAAGTCGTGTGTGGTTTTCTTGGTATTGCGTTTGCCATGGAATATGTAGTAGGTGTGTGGGCTGCATCATTGTTGATAAAAATGGCGAAATAGACCAGTGATTACAAATAAACTAGAAGGATTGAAAATGAAAAATGAAATACTTGATGAGAACATATTGGAAATGTTTGAATACCTAGTAACAAATGCGGGTCTCTCTTGGGAAGCAGCTATTACAGCCCTTGACCTTTTGGGTTATGATGTGAATAACAGTCATCTTAAAGAAATATACAAAGGAAATAAATGAAAAATGAAACAATGGCCACTTTCGCCGCTTTAATATTGGTTGCTTTTATGGTTTTGCTAACATTTGGTATATGGTATGGTATAGTATGGGTTATCTGCTGGGGTTTTAGTATTGCTTTTAGTGTAAAGTATGTATTTGGGGCATGGGCTGTATCATTGTTGATAAAAATAGTTTTCAAATGATAGTACAAACCACAAAACTTAACACGGGTGTAAATTCAGGTTACAAATATAGCGAACTTGCTGAACAAGCTGCCGCTGATTTAGTATTTGGGCCTTGCTGTCAAATAACAGAAGGTTTTAATAATAAGTATGATTTTGTTACACCTTCAGGCAAAAAAATTGAAGTTAAATTCACAAATAATTCCAAAATATTTATTGAGGAAGAATACTACGATGGAACCCCATCAGGGTTGTCAGTAACAGAAGCAGATTATTATTTGATATTTTGTACAGGTATTTGGAAAGGTAAAAAAATAGGAAAAGCTAAACTTATACCTGTTACTGATCTTCTAAGTATTGCTCCATCTTGTAAAAGAAAGTCTTATCCAGCTTCCACTAAAAGTCCAGGCGCACGAGGGTTTATACTAGATAGAGAATTAGGACAGAACGACAAGTGGATTGGGAATATACGTTATAACAACGGTTTTGATTTGAGTAGCTGGACATACAGGAGATATTAAGATTTTTATTGTATAATACAAAAAAGGAAATAAATGATAATAAATAAATATCATCAAGATTTTCTTGAATCAGAGTACCCCCCTCAATCTTTAATAATGATGAACCCCCCATGGGCAAAAATAGGTAATCAATTTATTACAAAGGCAGTGAATATTTTGAAACCTGGCGGTGAATTAGTATGTATAATGGATTATAATAAATTTACAAGATATACTTCAAAGAACGAATCTATGTTTAGAAAACTTCAAAAACTGGGTCATTTTAAATTCATCAGTACTGATGTTTCTTGGGGTAATGGGTATTTTAGACAAGTAGCTGATAGTGTACATTTTGTATGGAGGAAATCTGAAAGAAATATGAATGATTATTTTGATACAGACAATAATCCCAAACCTACTATCATAAAAAATAGAAAACAGGAGATTTTTGATTATCAACTAAAAGGTAACGAGCAATATGTTCCTCAAATGAAAAATGATTTAGATTTCTTTGATTGGGACAATGGTATTGTGGCGATAAGTTGTGGTAGTAAAATGAAATTCAACAAAAATAAATATGGTCTTTTTCTTAGACGGGAATATGAAAAATCTATCATCAAATATATCCCAAAAGGTGCCCAAACAAATTTTGGTGGGTGTATGTTTCCTGCTGATGGAACAGATGAAGTAGACCTAGAAATGTTAGAAAAACTTATTAAATATAATTCTAAATTATTTTATAATAACTATACAGTTTCGCACGGTTGGCCTAGATTTCCACCCTTCAAAAGAAACCTTCTGCAACCTACAAAGGATAAAAAATGAATAACACGCCCCGCCCTTTAGTAAAAATGGGTAAGAAAGTAAAATCTTTTAGAAATTACGAAGGTAAAGATGCTGAAGCGTTAAAACATCAAGAAATAGAAACACCGTTAAGACTTGTAGACGAACTTATGGAATACATAGACCCTAAGAACTTTGATAAAGTTTTAGACCCTTGCGTGGGCCCGGGTAATATGGTAAAACGAATAATCGAAGAAGAACTTGCAAATGTTCTTACACTTTCGGATATACAAGAAAAACACGTTACTTAGATTTTTGATGACATACTTCCTTTATTCAAAAAAATTTTAAGGTTGCTGTTGTATAATACAAACAAAGGAAACAAAATGAAAACAATAATCGATAAAACATTTCACTGGGAAGCAGGACACAGAGTATGGTCACAAGAATTAGACACTTGTTATACATCGAAGGGCGATGGATGTTGTGCTTGCAGACATAGACACGGTCATAGTTATAAAATGAAGGTGTTGCTAGAAGAAACAACACCTGGTGAAAACATCAAGGAAACCGGGATGGTTATTGATTTCAAAATGATTGGGTTTATGAAAGATTTTGTAGATGATGTATTAGACCATAAAATGGTGTTAGATATAAACGACCCGTTACATTCTGAGGATTCATTATATCTTCTAGATGACGATGGCGAGCTTGATCTTAGTTTATGTCACTTGATGCCTGAAGGATACTGGATTCCTAATATGGGAAAAATAGTTGAATCGTTAGAAAAATTCAATGATAAATATTCACCAAAATCAAAAGCTATTATTGAGAAATACGAAGGGACTATTCTAGTTGATTTTCTCCCTACCTCGGAAAACTTAGCAGCTTGGTTACTTCGAGTTGCACAAAAAAAACTCGAACCTTTGGAATACGTGAAAGTGACAGCAATCGAGCTCAACGAAACAGAAAAATCACACGTTAGAGTGGAAGCATAATGAAAAAACTTTACATAGATTGGGACGATTATCAAAAGGATATCAAAACGCTTAGTAGTATTATTCGAACCTTACATGAACCTCATTTAGTTGCTTTATACAGGGGTTCGTTGGGGATGGGTTCGCACTTGAGTAACACTCTAAACCTTCCTTTAAGTATTATTGATTATCAAACACGAGATTCGTTGACTGGGGACCTGAAACTCGACAAAACAAAAAAGCCCACCCTGATAAAAAATGCTGGGGTTGTATCAAACCAAACACTGGTTTTGATCGATGATATCTACGACACCGGAATAACAATGAACCAAACAAGAGAATATTTGTGGACACTTTACCCCGAAACAAAAGTACGGGGGTTTTGCTTATATAACAACAACAAAATAAGTAAACCTAACTGGGTTCGTAACTTACATGACTCAGAGGGGCAATGGGTTGTATTTCCCTGGGAAACTGTATGAGTCCAGCTATATTTGGAGGGGTTCTTCTTATGCTTGGAGCCTGGAATGTTTTTAAAGGTGAGATATTTAAATCTGTTATGTTTTATACAATAGCAGATTCGATTTGGGTTATTTTGGCTATCCAAGCAGGTGATATAGTAGGTGCTGTAACGGTGACAATAGGTGGCATTCTTGGATTGCTGGCCTTTTTGAAAATGTACAGAGGCGAGTATAGCAAAACTATTAGAAAATAAAGGTTGAAAATGTCAAAAATGAACGAAAAAATAAAAATAGCTCAAAATAGAATCAAGGAAATACTTGAGTATTATAACTTTGATGAAATTTATATAGGTCACTCAGGTGGAAAAGATAGCTCAGTAGTTATGCACTTGGCTCATTCTATAAACCCTAATATTGCTGTTATCCACAACGGTAAAAATATTTATGACCCCTACGAAAATCCAGGGCCCACCGATGTAAACATAAAAACATTGAAATTTTTGTATGAATATACTCTTTCAAAAGCAAATTTCATAACCTTGGTCAAATCCGAAAAAATGGCTGATTATTTGAAAACACAAAAATATAAAGTCCAAATAGACGGTACCAGGATTGATGAATACCTTCGTGACAAAAAAAGTAATACTTTCGAAATAAATGGGGTTCAAGTATCCAGGGAAAATATGAATTCGCACTGGCATAAGAAAGGATTATTTGGATTAGATTTTCTTGTTCCCATTTATGATTGGAGTTCAGAGGATGTATTCGAATATCACAAGATACATAATATCCTTCTAAGCGAAGAATACATTACTGACCCAGAGTATTTGAAATGGCGACAATAATATTAGCCCCTCACCCTGATGACGAAATCATAGGGTGTTTTGGTATTTTGTCGGAAGTGACGGATGTCTACATTTTTTATGAATGCTCGGTTGAACGGCAATTCGAATCATTATTTGCAAAACACAAAGCCAGAGCTACATATAACCTACATTTTACGACTGATTTTGACAAAATAGATTTCAATAAGGTGAAGAAAGTTTATGCCCCGGGGAGTTTTGATTTACACCCAGATCACAGAAAAATAAATAGATTAGCAAAGTTAGCTCAAAGCAAACATAAGTTTGATTTGATGTTTTATAGTATTGATATGAATCGCAAGCCTTATTTTTTGAAAGATAAAGCTAATATAAAAAAAGATGTTCTTACTGCCTTTGCGTCTCAAGGGTTGCTCAAAAAGGATGATAAATATCACCTATTTGAAGATATCTATAAACAAGATTTTATAAGATACTACAAATATAAAATACAGGGTTATAAAGTCAAAGTTTCAAAACAGTTGGATGTTTCCAGATTAGAGAAACTCAACTTCACAATAGATACGTTATCTATAGCTATTCAACATGAAATAGAAAATGCTGAGTTGATTATAAGTGATAAATATCAAGAGGCACACTTCAAAATTTAAGGTGTTATAAAGGTTTTTTATGTTATAATAGAGTATGAAGGATAGAAGGATGAAAAGATTAAAAAGAATCAACGAGACTGTTTACCCATCAAATGATGTAAATGCCAGAGGCTATATTTATGCTTACAAGGTGAAAGATGTAATAAAATACATCGGTCAAGGAACTGATGGAAATAAATCAGGCAAGACTTTTCTAAAAAGAGCGAGAGATATTGAAAGTCACAATTCACAATGTATTAGCAATTATAATAATATTACTGTTGAGGTTATTCAATGGGTTTACACCACTAATAGTAACATATCTTTGAAAGAAAAACTATCAGGTATAGAAGCTGCGTATATCAAATCTATGAATTTAGTCGAGGATGGGTGGAATAAGAGGGAAGAACTTTCCAATAACAAATATTTTTCCCACCTTGAAATGATGGCGGGTGAAAAGGAATTTACAGCCGATGACCTAATAAATTTAGCCCTTGAGGGGGCGGAAGGCGCAGCCGTTGCCGAACCCGAAATACTTGCTAAAAAGTTGGTTGGCAGTATAGATGAGTTAAAATCAAATACTTTACTGATTGGAAATGAAACTTACGGTATAGTAAATACAGCGGTTGAGTTGCAAAACAAATTCAAAGGTAAAAGAATGGAAATAAATACAACAAGAGATGCTAACCAAGTATTGAATAATGCTGGCGCGTTTGATGAGGGAACCCTTATTCCATCCACCGCTAATTTCTTAGAGACTAATTTTACTAAAAAATACGATACTATTATTATGAATCCACCTTGGGTTGGGTACGGTGTAAAGTTTATTGATAAAGCAGTTAATCTTCTAAAAAATAACGGTGTTTTGGTAGCTATTACAAGTTATCAAGGGTTCACCGAATTAGGTGATAAAAAGGGGACTTTTTTAAACCTTCAAAAACAGGGCTATTTTGAAATTATCGAAACTTACCGTAATGGTGAGGATAATGATGCCTTTAAAGATAAAGGTGACTGGCTTTGGTTTAAATTCGTAAAGGCAAAAAAACCTAAAGGTTACAAAACCACCATTCAAAACAGACTCGGTGAAGTTTATTCTTTAGAGATAAATGGACAAGGTTATGTTCCTCAAATGGTAAATGAAGAGGATTTCTTTGATTGGGATAATGGGGTGGCTATACAAAAAGTTGAGAGCCCCACATCACAAGCCGCAAAAGAAACTAATAAAGCTATTTTCAAAACTTCGGGAGCTGTTTGTAACTTCGGCAAAAATATCAAAGTTTGGAAAGCAGTAAAAGGCGAACTCAACACTAAAACAGTAGGTTATATTTTACCGGGCGCATCAGTCCAAGAAGCTGAAGATCTTCTGAATAAAAGG
>Ga0256827_10001444_pt1 | contig 15192 bp, 15 predicted proteins | sample CV84metaG_FD_185977 | JGI IMG/M metagenome (GOLD analysis project Ga0256827, IMG submission 185977) | Hydrothermal vent microbial communities from East Pacific Rise, Pacific Ocean - CV84 | ecosystem: Environmental > Aquatic > Marine > Hydrothermal vents | place: Pacific Ocean: East Pacific Rise... | reverse complement strand
TGGAGTTCTTTACTAATGATATGGGAGATAAATGGTCGTTTGTTTTAATCGCGATGTTAGTTATCTTTCTACTTGGCTTCTTTATCGACTTTATCGAGATAGCGTTTGTGGTTGTGCCTATTCTTGTACCAATAGTTCATGCTTTTGGGATTGACCCTGTTTGGTTTGCGATTCTTATTGCTCTAAACCTACAAGCCTCGTTTCTGACCCCACCATTTGGATTTGCACTTTTTTATCTAAAGGGAGCTTCGGGCAATATGGTTACTACAGGTCAAATTTATCGGGGAGTATTGCCTTTTATTGGATTACAGTTGTTGGCATTGCTAATTATTGTGATGTTCCCTGATTTGATTTATATATTTGGAAAATAGGAGAAAAAGATGGAAGAAAATCTAAAAATAGAGCTAAAAATAGACAAGCTAGAGAGTCTAAAACTTTACGCAGAGCTACTTGGAAAAGATGTAAACACGATGCTAGATGAGGCTCTTGAACGCTATTTTGTAGAGGAGCAAGAGAAGCTCATCGCCAAGGAGCAAAACGCCACGAACCTTAGCTATGATGAGTTTTGGGATGGGGTGGATTTGTAGCAAAGAGATATTTAGTGACTTCTAATCTTTTGAGTCTCTCTAAGCATCTCACCGTAGTTAGAATCCTCTAACCCCATTTTTTGGATGGCTTCAAGTTGTATTTTAAGTGAGTTGTCTACAATCTCAATCATCTCATCTAGGTCATCTACAATGGTAATGAGGTCTAAATCTGATTGATTGATTGTGCCGTACTCCATCATTGAGGTTTTCATAAACTCAAATAGTTTGCCCCAATACTCTTTGCCTACTAAGATTACAGCACTTGGTGAACTCTTTTGGGTTTGAATTAGTGTCAATACCTCAAATAGTTCATCTAGTGTTCCAAAACCACCAGGCATACATATATATGCTAAAGAGTATCTAACTAGCATCACCTTACGGACAAAAAAGTAGTCAAACTTTAGTTCTCTATCGAGATAGTCATTTCCTCTTGTCTCAAATGGTAGGTCTATATTTAGACCGATAGATTCAGCATGAACAGAGCTTTTTGCACCTTTATTTGTTGCTTCCATAATTCCAAAAGAGCCACCTGTAATGACGCTATATCCATTATCTGCTAGTTTTCTACCAACCTCTACAGATTTCTGATAGGTTTTAGTACCCTCTTTTAGTCTTGCACTTCCAAATACTGTAACTGCTGCTCCAATATCATCTAGCTCATCATACCCTTTTACAAAGTCTGCCATGATTTTAAAAAGACTCCATGAGTCTAAGTAGATGCTGTTTTTGTCTCTCATTTTTCTATTCATATTCTATCTCTTATTATTTTATTTTATAGATAGACAGTATATTGTTTAACTCTTAAACTATTCTCATACTTTTATAATGTATGATACTAATATGAAAAAAATACTACTAATAACATTACTACTATTAACCACTAGCTTTGCTAAATTTCAAGCCTATATATATGATATATCACCAAATTTAAAAGAGAGAATGATAAGAGATAACTCATGGAGAGAGGGGTGTCCTGTGGATACTACTGATTTAAGATATATAAAACTTACCTACCTTAATTTTGATGGATATGATAGTATAGGTGAGCTTATTGTTCATAAAAATATAGCTAATAACATTGTAAATATAATGAGAGAATTGTATGAAATAGGTTATCCTATTAGAGATATGAAGCTTGTAAGTGAGTTCAAGGGGAGTGATTGGAAATCTATAGAAGCTGATAATACATCAGCATTTAATTGTAGAAAAGCTACAGGTTCTAAAAAGTGGTCAAAACACTCTTATGGACGAGCTATTGATATTAATCCAATAGAGAATCCTTATATATCACGCAAGGGAAATATTTCTCATAAAGAGTCTCTTAAATACAGAAGACGGCAACATATTAATAATAGTCCATCAGATAGAGCAGTACTTTTAGGAGATGATAGGGCTACACTAATATTTAAAAAATATGGTTTTAAGTGGGGTGGTGATTGGCGAACTATTAAGGATTATCAGCATTTTGTGAAAAAATAAACAGAGGAGAGTCTTCTCCTCATATATATTATGCTGGAATCTTACTTAACTCTTTAAATTGTGAGAGTGATATGAGGGCTAGATTTATCTCTCTTCCAACTTTATTTTCTATTAGAGCTATCTCTTTTTCAAATATAATTAAATCTTCATCTTTTGCAAATACAAGAACCTCTGCTCCATTGTCAAATGCTTGAAGCATCATCTTTGCTGCTTTTTGATGTGCTATTGATGGGTATCTATTCATCAAGCTTTGACCTGCTCGTTTAGTAGCCATATCAAACTCAATTAGTTTTCCAATATCTGAGATAGTTTTTTTTGTTTCAGCAATATGTATAAGTTTAGCCTCTTTGTTATCACCAATATATAGAGCTATATTTGCTCCTTCTAAAGTTTCTACTTCTATAGGTTTTCTCATCTTATTTAAACAGGTTCTTTTCATCTTATCTGCAATAGAGAGTTTATTCTTTTTAGCTCTTATCATCTTTTTTAGATTTTCAATAGTTTGTGTGTAATCTTCTCCATTAAAAACATTATTCTCATACTCACAACAGCAGATACCATTAAACTCATCACTAATATCAGTTAAAATCTCTTCTATAGCATGATGTCCATCATTTACCATTTTTGCAGCCAATAGAAGAATTGCATCACCAATATACTCCCGATTATAGTTAAAAGTTTCTGAAGCGTAATGAACAGGATATAGTGTTAAATAGTAAGCTAAATCCTCTTTAGAGGCATTATGCCTCTCAAATACTCTTCTGTATTGGTGCATAAAGTCGTGGTTGTTAATAATAAGACCATTGTTAGAACGATACTCCAATGCAGGGTCAATTTTTAGTTCTGTTCCCAATTTATTAACAATTTCAGATATCTTCTCTTCGCCTGTTACTACAAGATTATTAACTCTAAAGATTAAATCCTCTTCTGGATAAGCAAACATCTGATTTTTCTCTTTTATCATAAAAAGAATCTCTTTTATTAACATATTTTTGTCAACATCAAATGAGAAATTTTTATAGTATGGTAAGTAGTCTGTTTCTGAGTTAAAAAAGAAAGCTTTTATCGTGAGGTTTAATTGATTTTCAAATAGCAAGATATACTCCTAAAATTTATTATTTATTTTAATATAACTATAAGATGATTAATATAGAGAAAAATATAATGAAATTTTGGATAAATATCTATCTATGTACCAATTTATCACGCACTATTTGCCTTTTTGACGACGCTCTTTCTCTTTTTTCTTCTCTTCTCGTTTTTTTCTTTGGGCTGCATAGGTGTGTTTTCTCTTTTTATCATAGTCTATATATCCCTTTTTCTCACGCAGGGTTTTCTTTTGAGGTCGCTTCTGTCTTGGCTGTCTATCCTCTAGCTCAAACCCCTCGTAAATCTCCCGTTTTATATTTAGTTTTAAATCTTTTTCTATTTTTGAAAAATTACTATAATCAAATATGGTTAGTAGAGTGACTACACCACCTTTATTGTTTGCTCGTCCTGTTCGACCTACACGGTGAGTAAAACTATCTGTAGTTTCAGGTAAATCATAGTTTATAACCAAAGGTAGCTCTTTGATATCTATTCCTCTAGCAGCTACATCGGTTGCTACTAGTACTTGTGTTTTGTCGTTTTTCAAAAGAGATAGAGATTTTGCTCTATCTCCTCTTTTTATATCTCCGTGGATAATAGATACTCGTATCTTTTTTGATAGAAGATACTCATATATCTTATTGGCAGAGGTTTTAGTATTAGCAAAGAGTAGCATCTGTGTTTGAGGATAATCTTGTGTAAGCTGATATACAAGTTCATTTTTTCTCTTTCTGTCTACTTTATAGGCACGATGAGCAATAATATTAACCACATCACGGCGATTACTTACCTCTATAATGGCAGGTTCACGCAGAAACTCTTTTCCTAATCTTTTGATATTTTGAGAGATAGTTGCAGAGAACATCATAATCTGACGAGGCTTTCCACACTCTTTTAGGATAAACTTTATCTCCTCTAAAAAACCAAGCTCTAGCATGGTATCAGCTTCATCCAAAATAATAGTATTTACATTATCAAGTTTTATCTTTTTGTCTCTAATAAAATCTTGAAGTCGTCCTGGAGTAGCAACAACAATATCAACACCTTTAGATAGACGCTCTATCTGTCCACTCTTGTGTGAACCACCTTGTACTTTGACACTTTTTAGGGTGAGATGTTTTCCAAGTGCCGTAACAGTTCGTGATACTTGGTCTGCTAGTTCAATAGTAGGAACAATAATTAATGCTCGTACTACTTTATTATTATCTTTAGAAATTTTTTGTAATTTATTTAGCATAGGTAATACAAAAGAGGCAGTTTTTCCTGTTCCTGATTTAGAAGCAGCGATAATATCTGCCCCTTTCATTGCAATAGGAATGACTCTATTTTGTATAGCAGTAGTTTGTGTATACTCTTGTGCAACTACTGCTTTTAAGATATCGGGGTGTAGATTAAGTTTTTCAAATGCTTTGATGGTGACTACCTTTAATATTTTTTCCAATAGGATTTATTAACGATATTATACCTAATTAGTATCTTAGTTGTGAAAATTTATCTTTATATATCTCTTTATAACTTTTTTTAGCCTCTTTTAAAGATTTTTGAAGTTTTGGAGAGGGACTTCCTATAGAATCATCCTCCCAAATACTATTTAGTGAAGCATCTCCAATATTCATATCTAATTCTAATTTATTGCCATCAGTTATAATTTTTGTATTGTCTAAGTTAATTGTTTTAACTGTTCCCTCTTCGCTTATGATTCGTTGGTTAAAACAACCCTTATCATAATTGAAAATACCAAAAGAGCCTTTAGGTTTCGATAATTCAGAGATAAAAGCATAGTAGTATCCGTAGTTCTTATCATCGAGTCTTTCAATAACAAGATATCCCTCTTCTATCGCTTTTCTAACTCCTACACCACGGGGATTTGAACCCTCCACAAGTCTATATCTTCCCTCAATATTAGGGGCGATGGTGTTGTAGTCACTATTATCTTTTTTTGGTAATGCACGGGCATCTAGTAGGGCTTGATTATCCGAGGGTTGATAATGAGGAGTATTATCATATGATTGAGAAGATTGTTGCTCTACCTCTTGAATATCTACTTTATCAAATATATTTGTCTCTTGATTGACTCTCTCTTTTGGGTATTGAATCTCCTCTTCTTGTGAAGAAGAGTCTTTTACAATAACACTTGGGTCTTTAAATGGGTTTATTATATCAGAAGAGGATGGTGGAACATTATCCTCTTGATAATTTGGCTCTACATCTATCTGTTGTGAGTTTCCTTGAATAACACTTGGATTAGTAAATGGATTAATTATTTCAGATTCGGAAAAAGAAAAGCTTGTAAGCAGAAGAGTTATTATTAGAAACTTAATATATGGCATTGGTATCCTTTGTTCTATAAGTAATATAAAAGTTTAACAAAAAAAGGATAACCATTTTTCTATACATAGTTAATGAAAAGTTAATAAGCTCAACAACATAAAGCTATATTAGATGATTTTCCAAGGCAATCCTTGTCTATTTAATTCATCCATAAATGGGTCAGGGTCAAACTCTTCCATATTAAATACACCCTTACCTTGCCATTTTTTATCTAGTATTAGTTTTGCACCTATCATTGCAGGTACACCTGTGGTATAGCTTACTCCTTGGCTTAGAACCTCCTCGTAACACTTCTCATGGTCGCTTACTTGGTAGATATATACTGTTTTCTCTTTGCCATCTTTTATCCCTTTTGCATAGATTCCAATATTAGTTTTTCCTTTGGTTCGCTCTCCTAGTGAGGCAGGGTCAGGAAGCAGGGTAGCTAAAAACTCCATAGGAACTATTTTTTGTCCTTTGTGTTCTATCTCTTTAATTCCAAGCATCCCTACATTTTCTAAACATCTCATGTGTGTCAGATAACTCTCTCCAAAGGTCATAAAAAATCTAATACGTTTTAACCCTTTGATATGTTTAATAAGACTCTCCATCTCCTCATGATATAGTAGATATGACTCTTTTTCTCCAACCTCTGGGTAATCCCAAACTTGCATAATCTCCATAGGCTTAGTCTCTATCCACTCTCCATTTTCCCAATATCTACCCTTTGCACTTACCTCTCTTAAATTAATTTCAGGATTAAAGTTTGTAGCAAATGGATAACCATGGTCGCCATCATTACAATCCAAGATATCAATGGTATGTATCTCATCAAAATAGTGCTTTTCTGCATAGGCACAAAAAATATTAGTTACCCCAGGGTCAAATCCACTTCCAAGCAGAGCCATGATGTTAGCCTCTTTAAACTGCTCATCTCTAGCCCACTGCTCTTTATACTCAAACTTTGCTGTATCAGGATGCTCATAGTTAGCAGTATCGAGATAATCAATCCCACATGCCGTACAAGCATCCATAATAGTTAAGTCTTGATAAGGTAGAGCCACATTTATAACTATATCTGGTCGTAATTCATTAAAAAGTACCACCATATCTTCAACCACATCTGCATCTATTTGAGCTGTTTTAATCTCTATATCTATCTTCTCTAAAATATTTTTAGCAATAGCATCACATTTACTTAGAGTACGACTAGCAAGAGTAATCTCTCCAAAGCTTTCACTATTCATTGCACACTTAAATGCAACCACATTTCCAACACCACCAGCACCTATAATAAGGGTTCTTTTAGACATATCTGCTCCTTTTTTTGGAATTTTAGCATAAGAGTTCTTGTTTGGATATAAATACTCTCTATAGAGATAATTTGATATCTCTATTCCATGGTTGAGCCAACATAAGAAGTTTGCATGAGTTTTCTAGGATTGCCACTTTTTTAACCATTTCGGTCAAATCTCTATCATAAGATATTAGTCCAAAACCTTTGATAAGTAAAAATCTATTGTTACTTTTTTTGAAAAATGAGGTAATTTCATGTGATGCTCTGTTTTCCCAATTATTAAAATTTTGTGGGTCATATATATCTATCTCATTAAAAAATTGGTATCCATAATAGTCTTTTGGAACTACTTTTGTATGTTCTAGTGAGAATGCTGTAGCAAATGGAGGCATGGTGTATGAGATATATTTCGCATTTGGAATAGCACTATATATCTGTTCATGTATTTTTGCATCCTCTGAAGCTTCATTCCAACGATAATCTTTCTGTTTAGAGCAACTTAAGCGTATAAAACACTCTTCTGAAATTTCATCTAGGATAGTTCCTTTTTTATTAATAATAAAGGAGTTAACAGAGTCTCTAGCTGATATAGAGCCATGAAACACACCAAAGTAGTTTTTTTTGAACATTGAGTTAGAGATATGTTTAATTTCATTGAGTAGATAGCTATCCATGTTATAACCTTATTATTTTTTGGTATTATATCAATAAAAATAAAGGTAACAGATGAATACTCCTCACATCCCTGTATTACTAGATGAGGTTCTTTTGGGCTTTAGTAATATAAAATCTGGATATTTTGTAGATTGTACATTGGGCTATGCAGGTCACTCAGAGGCGATGCTTAAAAGGTATGAAAATATTAAACATATTGGCATTGATAGAGATGATGAAGCTCTAAACTTTTCAAGAGATAGATTGACTCCTTTTTTGGATAGAAGTAAGCTCTATAAAGGGACATTTTCAACAGTTTTTCCAAACTTAGAAGAGACTCCAATTGTTGCTGTTTTGGCTGATTTTGGTGTATCCTCGTTGCAACTTGATAAGATGGAGCGTGGCTTCTCATTTTTAAGTGAAAATCTTGATATGCGTATGGATAGTGATTCCAAGCTTAGTGCCTATGAGGTTGTAAATGAGTATGACCAAGAAAAATTAGAGTATATTTTAAACCATTATGGGGAGGTTCGCTCTTATAAAAGAGTAGCTTCTGCTATTATCGAGGCTCGTAGTCATAAGCATATCAATAGTGCAAAAGAGCTATCTGATATTATCTGTAAAGTTCTACCAAGGGGAGGTAAAATTCACCCTGCTACTTTGAGTTTTCAAGGTATTAGGATAGAGGTAAATGCAGAGCTTTATGAGATAGAGGCACTTCTTGATGCTTTGGAAAAGAGAGCAAAAAATGGTGAATTAAAAGATACTATTGTCTCTTTGATTACATTTCACTCTCTTGAAGATAGATTGGTAAAAAATAGATATAAAAAGTGGTCAACAGCCTGTATATGTGACAGTAATGCTATGAGATGTACTTGTGGTAAAAATCATCAACTAGGTAAAATGTTGAGTCGTAAACCTATAATAGCAACAAAAGAGGAGCTGAAGATTAATGCAAGGTCTCGCTCTGCAAAGCTTAGAACTTTTATATTTAAAGGATAGATAATGGCAACAAGAAGAGAGCTAAAAAAACAGAAAGTTAAAGAGGAGAATGGTGTAACAGGAAGCATGATTGCTATTATGATTTTCTCTATGAGTTTGGTACTTTTGTTGACAATACCAAACATATATTTGGATAATAAGATATATAAAGAGAGTCGTGAGATTGCACACTACCAAAAAATAGTAGATACGCTTACCGAAGAGCAGTCTATTATTAAACATAAGCTAGAGATTATTCAGTATAAGGGAAATAGATAATGATTAAGAGATTTCTTGAATTTGCTATAGATAGACCTGTTTTAAACCATATATTTATGCTCTTTATGGCAGTCATGTCTATTTTCGCCTATCAAGGAATTCCAAAGGAGATTTTTCCTCCATCTCAACTTGACCAAGTAACCATAACAGGTACTTATGTAGGTGCAAGTTCTGATGTTCTTGATAAGATGGCAGTTAGAAGCATAGAGGATAAGTTACAGGCATTATCTCAAATTGATACCATCTATACTACTATCCAAAATGGATTTTTCTCTATAAATGCTGATATTATGTCAGGGAATAACAATCAAATGGTATTAGGTGATGTCAAAGATATTATCTCTAATGTAAGAAGAGATTTACCCTCTGATATGGATGAGCCTTTAGCAAAAATTGTAGTGCATGATTTTCCATTAATTTTAGTTGCAATCTCAGGTGATTCATCCACAGATGCTCTGCTTGATGTAGCCAAAAAGTTAAAAGATAAAATATCTACCACAGTTAGCAATTTGGGTGATATATCTATACGTGGAGAGTCTGATGAAGAGATACTTATACGTCTTGACCAAAAGAGGATTGAGGCGTATGGACTTTCAAAATCATCTGTATACAATGCAATATCCTCCCTCTCCTCCATCTTTCCTATAGGAACAGTAAAAGAGAGAGGAAATCACCTCTATATCTCAACTATTAATGGTGAAAAAAGTAAAAAGAAGCTAGAGGAGAGTATGTTATCTGTTGATGGTAAACGCTTTTATTTAGGAGATATTGCAAAGGTAGAGTTAGGATTAGCAGAGCCTGAACTTCTATCTCATTACAATGGCAAAACCAATATCTCATTAGATATAAAAAAGACAAAAAATGGTAATGCTATAGCCTTGACTAAAGAGATTAGAGAGATACTAAAGGAGTTTAATGTCAAATATAAAGATAAGTTTGAGTTTGAAGCTTATACTGATACTTCTATTTGGATTAAAAATCGTCTAAATTTAGTCTCTTCAAATATTCTTTTTGGATTAATATTGGTGATGTTCGCACTCTTTATAAGTCTCAATTATCGTATCGCTTTAGTTGTGGGTATAGGAATTCCTACCTCCTTTATGATTACTTTGATTACTGCTAATATGATAGATTATAGTCTAAATATGTTAACTCTAATGGGTGCTTTGATTGCTTTGGGTATGTTGGTTGATGAGGCTATTGTAGTTGCTGAAAATATATATCGACATATTGAGATGGGAAAAACTCCAAGAGAGGCTGCTATTGATGGCTCTGCTGAGATGTTTTCTGCAATATTAACAGCAACTCTAACTACAGTTTTTGCATTTTTACCACTCTTGATAATGTCTGGAGAGATGGGTATGTTTATGAAAGTTCTACCTGTAATGATTTCTATTTTGCTTCTCTCTTCTCTCTTTGAAGCGTTCTATTTTTTACCTCTACACGCAAAAGAGTTCTTCTCTATTGGTAAATTGGATAAGATACAGGAGAAAAAGAGTTGGTTTTGGTCGTTTTTTATAACTCTATATAGGTTTATTTTAAAATGGTTGTTAAGGGTAAAATATCTCTCACTTATAGTTCTAATTGGAGGGATTGTTTATGGCACAATAAGTGTTGCAAAGGTAACTAAGTTTCAACTATTTCCAGAGTTTGATGTTCAGCAGGTCTTTTTGAATGGTAAAGTTAATATTAATAATGAGCTAAAAGATACAGAGGGTTATGTGCGTAAGATAGAGGAGGCACTTATGCAAAATCTTGATAAAGATTCAGTAGACTCCGTAACCTCTATTATTGGACTTAGAATGAACCCTGACCAGACAATGGATATGGGTAGTAATCTATTCCAAATTTTTGTAAATCTATATGAAAAAGCCCCAGAGAATGCTTTTGATAAATATATTAACCCTATCTTCTCCTTGGAGTATGATGATACAAATATGATACGTCACAAAATGGCACACACAATAGGAAAAGAGATAGAGAGTAATATCTTGGAGAAGATGAAAAATTTAAAGGTGGATGGTAAAAAGGTTTTTGAGGAGTTTAATGTCTATATTCAACAGACAGGAATGGTTGGAAATGATGTTGAGATAGGATTTTCTGCCAAAACAGAGAAGAAGATGAGAGAGGTTCTAAAGAGAGTAGAGGCTAAACTTGCCACTATGAAAGGTGTAAAAGATATTGGTAATAATGCAAATGAGGGAGAGAGAGAGTTAAAACTAAGAGTCAATGAGTATGGTCAATCATTGGGTTTAAGTGAGGGGTATATAAGCAAAGAGTTAAGAGGGTCATTTTTTAAAGCAGAGTATGCAAAAATGTTTAACCAAGAGGGTCTAGTTCGCATAAAGATAGAGGATGAGAACAAAGATAAAAAAGGGAGTATAGATAATTTTCAACTCACTACACCTAGTGGTAAAGTTGTAGCTTTAAATCAAGTTTGTGATTTCTTTTACCAAAAAACCTTTGTGAGAACCTTTAAAGAGGATGGGCTACAAGTTCGCTCTGTCTATGCAAGTGTTGACAAGAGTACTATCTTGGCAACAGAGGTGATGGAGAATCTAAAGCCTCTACTAGAAGATATTAAAAAAGATGGAGTTAAAATTATTATAAAGGGTGAGGAGAAAGAGAATAAGCAGTTAAAAATTGAGATGAAAGAGGCAGGACTTATTGCTATATTTTTAATATTTATCTCTTTGGTATGGATGTTTAACTCTTTTATTCAACCATTAATTATTCTCTCAATTATTCCTCTCTCTATTTTAGGTGTATTAGTAGGTACAAAACTAATGGGTCTAAATATGACAATGACAGGTATTATGGGGATTATTGGTCTAGCAGGAGTGGTTGTAAATGATGGGCTTATTATGCTCTCATTTGTTAGAAAAGGAAAAACACATGAGGAGATTTTGGACTATTCAGGTCAGCGTGTACGTCCTATTATCTTAACCTCTGTTACTACTGTATTAGGACTATCTACACTAATATTTTTTGCATCAGGTCAAGCTCTCATCCTACAACCTATGGCGATTAGCCTAGGTTTTGGTATAGCTTGGGCAACTGTTTTAAATCTATATTTTGTACCGTTGATGTATGCTGTGATTTATGGGATTAAGAGGGAGAAATAGATTACTATTTCCCAAACTCTTCAGAGATTGCTTTTATACTTTTATCTGAGAGTTTTTTTGCAAAACCTTTCATAACATCTTTCATTACACCACCGTAAGTACCTTTTTTATATCCATTTAAAGCAGTTACAATATCTGCTTTTTTCATATTTTTTACAACTTTAGATATATTCATTGCCTTTTTTTCTAGTTTTGTTCCATGACATCCTACACAGGATTTAATGTTAGCTCCTGCTGAAGCTGAGATGGTTAATAGTCCAATAGTTGTAATTGTAATTATGCTTTTTTTTATCATTGTGTTTCTCCATTATTTAATATTTTATTGTATGTATACTATAAAATAATATCATTTATAAATTAAGTTCGAGTTATTAGTAATAATAATTTCTAATAACTATTATCATTGTAGTGTAACTACACGCTATTTTATGGGCGTTATAGATGCTTTATTTATTGTTTTTAATTTCTTTGTAATCTATTTTGTTTATACTTAAGGTTGAGAAAGGGAACTCTAAGGAATGTAAATTATGAATAATAGTAAAAAAATTTTTGAATTAATATATATAGGTATTTTGATTGTATCTTCTATCTCATTTGTAGAAGCAAAAGAGTATACACGAGATAAGAATGGTAATCTTAATATTAATATAATAGATAGAGTTGTAACTGTCAATAATAGAGTAGTGAGAGTTATTAATCCCAACGAACCTATATCTATTGATATAGATGACGATGATATGGATGATGAGTTGGATAGTATAGATAATATAGATAGAGATGATGATATGATAATTAGAGTAGATGATATATCTATAGGTGCTAATGGTATAACCATAGATGATTGATTTATGGTAACAAAAGGTAATAGTTCTAATAGATTGTGTCAAAAAAACAATACATCTTAACAACTCATGCGATATAATCTTCATATTTAAATTTTGGAGAAACAAGATGAATATTTTTGATGATGACGATGATGCGTTTGTAGGAACGCCAAAGAGTAACTATTTTTCAATAGCGAAGAGTGCAAACCAAAATATCGTAGAGATGGAGCTAGATAAAATGTTCAGGCGTTTTGCAGTAGCAGAGAAGATTTTGGAAGAGAAAGGTCTTGAAGAGGAGCATGAGCAACTTATGAGAGCTATGGTAATAGATAAAGAGCTAGATGATAGAACAAACTCTCTATATATTGAGCTTGTAGGTAATATTGTTACTCAGTGTGAATAACTCTTATTGGCAATCATGAGGATAACTTCTTGTGATTGCCAAAAAAATTTATAAAATATAAGGACGCACAGGTGATAAATGCCGTTGAGAGAAAAATAGAGCAGTATATCTCTGAACTAGATGATGCTTATGTCTCATCACTATATAAAAAACTTCCCCACGGAAAACGACTTCGTAGTAAATTAATTCTTAAAATTGCAGGTAGTAGTTTAAAAGTATTAAAAACATCTGCAACTATTGAGATGATTCATGCAGCTAGTCTATTGCATGATGATGTAATTGATGATGCTAATACAAGGCGAGGAAAGATATCTATTAATGCAAGTGAGGGAAATAAAAGTGCAATTATGATAGGAGATATACTCTACTCTAAAGCTTTTTTTGAGTTGAGTTCTATATCTTCAGAGGTTGCAAAAGTTGTCTCTAATGCAGTTGTGCAGTTAAGTCTTGGTGAGTTGGCAGATGTGAAACTATCTAAAAGGTTTCATACCGATACAGAAGCCTACCTAAAGATGTTATATCAAAAGACTGCCTCACTTATGGAAGCATCTGCTGAATCAGCAGCCATATTGGCAGGTAAAGATAGAGTTAAATATCGTGATTATGGTCGAAAGCTTGGGATGGCATTTCAGATGATAGATGATATTTTAGATATTACAAGTGATGAAAAGACGCTAGGTAAACCAGCTCTACATGATTTTGAAGAGGGAAAAGTTACTTTACCATATATCTATCTTCACAAAGTTTTAAAAGATGAAGATAGAGAGTATCTCATCTCTTTACATCGTAAAAAGCTTAGTTCTGATGAGGCAGATTGGATAAAAGTTGCGATGCAAAAATATAATATTATAGATAAATCTTATCTTCAAGCAAAAGAGCTTATTGAAGAGGCTATAGAGTCTATGGAGCTTTTGGGTGAGCATGATTTATCAACTATTGCCAAATCAATGATAGAGAGAGAGTTTTAGATGTCATATCAAGTCGTCTCATTTAACCATAAAAATTGTGAACAGATTATCAGAGAAAAATTGGCATTCTCGACTGATGCTGAAAAAAAAGAGATGCTTCAAAAATTAACAGGTTTTGATTTTATCAAAGAGGCGTATATCGTCTCTACCTGTAATCGTGTGGAGATAGTAGTAGCTACCAAAGATGCTTTTTCAAGCTATCATGCTATTTTAGGTCTGCTTAGTCTTCGCTCTGGGCTTACTTTTTATGAGCTTAAGGGGATGGATGGTAGATATGATGAGGCAGAGGCGATTTTACATATCTTTTCTGTTGTATCCTCTTTAGAGTCTATTGTTATTGGAGAGTCGCAGATAACAGGACAGGTAAAAGATGCCTACCGTTTCTCTTTTCAGAACAAGACAGCAGGAAGACAGTTAAATCGTGTCATATCCTATGCAATGAAGTGTGCAGCAGAGGTTCGTAATGTTACAAATATCTCAAAAAATCCTATCTCTATACCATCTGTTGCTGTGACACAGGCTCACAGAATATATGGTGAGAATATCTCAGGTATGACAGCTGTTATTATTGGAGCAGGGGAGATGGGGCTTATCGCTGCTAAAAATCTGCTTCGTTTAGATTGTGATATTTTACTTTTGGGAAGAGATAGAGACAAGATAGAGGGTATAGCAAAAGAGTTAGGTAGCAATGTTCGAGCCGATACGATGGAAAATCTGCATAAGTACCTAAATCGCTATAGACTTCTCTTCTCTGCTACCTCTGCAAAAGATACTATTATTAAACCAAGCATGATTGAAAATGATAGTTATGATAGAGTTTGGTTTGATATGGCAATACCTAGAGATATTGATGATATGGGCTTAGAGAGACTACAGTTATTTAGGATAGATGACCTAAAAGCAATCTCAAAAGAGAACTACACTTTAAAAGAGGAACAAGCCTCACGAGCAGTTGATATTGTTGAGAAGTATAAAGATGAATTTTATAAATGGCTTAGAACTCTCTCCATCGAACCTGTTATCAAAGATATGAGACTCCAAGCCAAAGATGCAATTGATAAAGAGCTAATCCGTGCGATAGATAAAAAGTTTGTACCAAAAGAGTATCAAGCCAATATGCAAAAAATGGCAGAGCAGATGTTCAATAGATTCCTACACGACATGACCCAAAACTTACGCCAATGCTCCTCCGAATT
>Ga0256827_10001443_pt1 | contig 15193 bp, 16 predicted proteins | sample CV84metaG_FD_185977 | JGI IMG/M metagenome (GOLD analysis project Ga0256827, IMG submission 185977) | Hydrothermal vent microbial communities from East Pacific Rise, Pacific Ocean - CV84 | ecosystem: Environmental > Aquatic > Marine > Hydrothermal vents | place: Pacific Ocean: East Pacific Rise... | reverse complement strand
GACTGGTCAGTTTGCCATCTGAAAAGGTTCCGGCTCCCCCCTCTCCGAACTGGATATTACTCTCAAAATTTAAATCACCACCAGAATGGAAGAGTTCAACATCCTGCAGCCTCTCAGCAATCGGCCGACCCCGTTCGATCAGACACACCTGTGCCCCAGCTTCAGCGAGAGTCAGAGCACTGAATAATCCAGCCGGTCCCATCCCGACAATCAATACTTTTAAACTGTTTTTCAGAGAGGTAGAGATAAAAGAGGATTGTTTTTTAACTTCAGTAAGGGTAGCAAGGTGGTGATTCTGATTCAGACATCCAGCTTCATCCACACAGTTGAATTCGACAGTATAAACTTTCAGAATGTTCGACTTCCGGCGCGCATCAATTCCTTTACGGATAATTTTCCAACGGCTAATGTCGACTTCTGCCAAATGCAAAATTTCAGCAATTTTTACGGGGAGAGTATCCTCACTCTCATCCAGGCGGAGAGCTATTTCACGTAATTTCAGAGCCATAAAACTAATGAACCGAACTTGGAAGCAGAGGTATTTCCAGAACAAAACAGGCCCCGGAACCCTTAGGGCTCTCAACAGTTATCTGACCTCCGAAGCTATTAACAACCTGCAAAACGACCGAAAGTCCAAATCCGGTCCCCTTCTCTTTGGTGGTAAAAAACGGATCGAAAATCCTTGCCATATGACTACTCGGGATTCCTGGTCCGGTATCTGCTATCGTGATGGTTATTTTTTCTACATCAGACTGCAACGAAATTGTCAGAGTCCCCCCATCCGGCATTTCGTAGAGGGCATTGCCGATCAGATTGGTAAAAATTTTCTCGGCATCAAGGGGATCAACTCTGAGTGAGGGAGTGTCTCGTTGCAGATGAAGATTAAGTTCAACCCCCTGACTTGCGATTCTGGTTTGATAGTCAGCGACAACTTTTTCTACGACATCGGTCAAATTGACCGGTTGTTGTGCATTGGTTGGACCGGGATTAGACGCTAACATCTGCATCAAAATCTCATCAATCCGTTCCACCTCCTGGGTTATTTTATAGACATAACTCTGGTTTTCTTCATCCAGCCCCTCAGCAGAGAGGAGAATCTGAGCGAACAGATTGATTGAATTTAGGGGATTACGTATTTCATGTGCCATCCCTGCCGACATATGACCGAGGGCCGCTAACTTCTCCGATTTAATGATTTCCCTGTGAGCATGTTCTAATTCTAAAGTTTTTTCCCTGACCCTTTGTTCAAGTTTAGTATTCCACTCTTTTATCTCACTCTGTAAGTGTTCACGCTCTTTCAGCAGGGCTCGATTTTTAATTTCCACCTGCCGATGGGCTAATACCGAATCGATTCTTTTGAGCAAGCTTTTACTGGCAAAAGGTTTGCGTAAATAATCGGCAGCACCGGCTTGCATCAATTCAACAGCAACATCCTCGCTCCCCTTCCCGGTAAACATCACAACAGAACTGTCAGGATAGTGTTTCCTGATCTGTTTAAGAGTCTCCAACCCATTTTTTACCGGCATCATATAATCAAGTAAAACCAGAGCCGGACGATATTTTTCAACCATTTCCAAGCCCTGCTCACCATGACGTGCAGTTAAAACCTCAAAGCCCCGTTTCTTGAGCAATAATTCGAGTAGATTAACGATTACCTCATCATCATCTACGATAAGAATTATTTCTCCGGAAAAGCGACTCTGTGGATGAACCATCACAAAAAACCTTAATTCTATGGTAAAATAAAAAAACCACCGCCCGTTACAGATCCATCAATCGGGTCTAAAAATAATCGCACATTCAAACAAAAAAAACAGCCTTATGGCTGTTTTTTTTTGTTCTCCACCAGGAAATAATTTATCGGTCTACTCTTCCAGCCGAACAGTCAAAACCGGGATAGTTGATTTACGGACCACTTTTTCAGCAGTACTGCCGAATAAAACATGATCCAATCCGGATCGACCGTGAGTTCCAAGGACGATCAAATCCGCAGACTTGTCTTGAGCCTGAGCAATAATCTCTTCATATGGAAGGCCCGAAACGATGACCTTCTGATAATTGTCAAAGTCGATCAGATGGGTCCGACAAAAGCTTTCCATCATTTTTTCTGCCCCCTCCTCAATCTCTTCCTCCAGCCGCGTAAACGAAATATGGGGGACGTAAAATCCTCGCAAATCAATCGGTTCATTAATAACATGCAACACCAACAGCTGCGCCGAAAAGTTTTTCGCCAACGAAAGTGCCATCTGGAAGGCATTGTCAGAACTGTCAGAAAAATCAATAGCAACTAGCACGGTAGAAAATTTAGTCATAGTCACCTCCCGTCAAATAATTCCGGAAAAAATTCGCACACCTAGTGGTTCAAAGCCTTACTGAGAACCGTTTGTAGATCCCGGAGCTTCACCGGCTTATGCAAATATTCTAAAGCTCCCAGATTCATAGCTTCAAGATAAGAATCAACTCCGCCGTAGGCGGTAATCATCACAACTTTTAACTCAGGGTAAGTTTGATTCAACTCACGGAGAAAAACCAGACCATTCATTTCAGGCATATTGATATCGGTTAGAATCAGACTGAAACTTCCCGATTTAAGAGACTCCAAAGCTTCAAAACCATTAGCAACAGCTTCGGCACAGTAACCCTCCTGAGCCAGTAATTTAACTAGCCCGATACGGGTGTTTTCTTCATCATCAACAATTAAAATTTTATCCATGAATACCTCTGAACCGACTGTTTCTACAAGTGTAGCAGTCGCAATACGTCTGTCAAGCCGGGGAGAGTGGCCAAGCTGATGGTTTGATTATGCGGGAGGTGTAAACCGAAATCGACCGTTTAGTTACCGGAGCGTTTACAGGAGCCTGATAGGGTCTTCAATAAATCTTCAGCCTTAAACGACATCGCCGTACTGGGAGAGTACTCAATGATTGCTTCAAGCTGCTCACTGGCTTCATCAAGCAGATTCTCTTTGGCCAGTAAAAGGGCTAACTGGTAGCGAGGTTCGAGAAATTTTGGCTCAATTTTTATTGCCCGTTGTAACGCGATTTTTTCTTTATCGGTATTTCCCATTGCGTGGTAAATCATGCTTTTAAAAAAGTAAGGGGAAGCATAACGGGGCGCGAGTTCTATTGATTCATTCAAATAGCCCAATGCCATCTGGAAATCATTTTTTTTAAAATAGGCATACCCTTTTCCGGCAATCGAAACGGGAGTATCGACAAACAGAAGGTTATGGGCGGCCTGGTCAAAATAATAGATAGCTTTATCCCACTCTTCCATATCCAAATAGAGAGAGGCCAGGTTGTTCTGATAACGTGGATCGTTGTCAGAAAGCTGCAATGCTTTCAAGTAGTGTTTTTCTGCCTGTGGGTAAGCTTTTTTCTTTTGATAAGTTTGCGCTAAGGTTACTTGAATAACAGCATTTTCAGGATTTAACTTTACCGCAGACAGTAATTCTGACAGTGCCCCGGTTGGATTGTTCGCCTGCAGATTGGCCAATGCCACCCGATAGTGAGTATCGGCACGCTCAAAATCAGTCTTCTGGTCTTCCGGTGAAATAGGGACACAGGATATAAGTGTTAATAGCGACAGTATCGTTACAAGTTTCAACATACGAAAAGATTACTCCTCAAATCAAGCTCACATTGATGCAAAAAACCGCCCTAAACTCTTCAGACTTCTCGAACGTAACTGTATCGAGTCGGGTTCTATCTCTGCTACGCTAGCAGATGGCGGGGTCTCTGCTTGTCCCGGTAGTTGGCAGATAGGCAATCCGCCCCAGTAGGACTGTTTTTCCTGTTCCGGTATTAAGTGGTAATCGGTTTCATTAAGTTCAAACCCCATCGATTCGATAAACGCACGGCCTTCCTCATAAAACTCTTCCGCCAGGTGATGGAGGACTTCACCAAACTGCGGTACAAAAAAAATCGAACATTGGCTCTCTGTCAAATAAAAAGCAACCACAATAAGGGTTTTGTCTCCCCCGGTAATCCGGATCAAATACGCCTGACATAACTGCGGAAAATGTTCAGCAAAAGAGAGTTGCACACTACTTGAAGTAGAATGGAGATGTGCCACCTTTGTTGCTGGAATTTTTAAACTTTTCAACTGTTTATGTTGTACAAACATCTATAATACCCCTCTCAGCGGAAAAGACAAAAGTGACACTCCATTAAAACACATTTAATCTATATCGGCAAACTCAGTAAGCAATTTGATTTTTTTATAACGGTCAGAGATCTCAGAATGTTCAATATCCCGGAGGCGATCAAGACTGAACTTTTCGACGGTAAAAGAGGCCATCACGGTACCAAAAACCGTCGCCTTCCGGAGATTCTGTTCGTCAAGATTTCCGGTCGCAGCAAGATAACCGACAAATCCACCAGCAAAGGTATCACCGGCGCCAGTTGGATCAAAAACCTCCTCAAGAGGAAATGCGGGAGCGGAAAAAATCGAACCGGCACCGAACATCAATACCCCGTATTCTCCCTGTTTAACCACCAGGGTTTTTGGACCAAAGCTGCGGACGATTGTCGCCGCCTTCAGCAAATTCGGCTCATCTGCCAACTGGCGCACTTCAGCTTCATTGATAATAAGGATGTCAACTTTGGCAAGAGTTTTAATCAGCTCAGTTTTTTTCCCCTCAATCCAGAAGTTCATGGTGTCACAGGCTACCAGTTTGGGGTTCTTAATCTGCTGCAGAACCTCCAGTTGTAACTCAGGATCAATATTGGCCAGAAAAACATATTCAGCATCACGATAATTATCCGGCAATACCGGCTGAAACGATTCAAAGACATTAAGATGGGTTTCCAGAGTATGGGCTTCATTCAGATTATAATCATAGCGCCCCTTCCAACGAAATGTCTCTCCCCGGATTTTCTGTAAACCGGCTAAATCAATATTGCGACTCTTTAAGAAATCAATATGCTGCTGGGGAAAATCATCTCCGACAACTGCCACCAGATTGACACCGGTGAAAAAACTGGCTGCAGTAGAAAAATAACTGGCGGAACCGCCCAGAACATCCTCTGCAACCCCAAAGGGAGTTTTTATTGAATCAAAAGCAACACTGCCAACCACAAGAATACTCATAATATAAGTTCCTTTTTTAGTTTAGATACTTACCGATAATCGGCTGTAAAGCTATTTGAGTTTCCGCTGGGATGAGACTTTTGTCGGTCATGATCGCAAACTTCAAGGCTTCGTCACAATGACAACTTTTATGTTGCAAGGTCAATTTTTCTACAACCCTCTCAATAATCTGTTTTGCAGTCGCAACATTCTGCTGAATAATTGCAATGACCGCCTCGACCGATACATCATCATGCCCGTCATGCCAGCAATCGTAATCAGTTGCAAGAGCCACGGTGCCATAACAGATTTCAGCTTCACGGGCCAAACGGGCCTCAGGAAGATTGGTCATACCGATAATATCAACCCCCCAGCGGCGATAGATGCGGGATTCAGCGCGGCTGGAAAAGTTCGGACCCTCAATGCAGAGGTAAGTCCCCCCCTCATGGACCGTTGCTCCGACCTCACGGGCAGATTGAGCCAGAACCGCGGAGAGCTCAGCACAGACCGGATCGGCAAACTGCACATGTCCGACCACTCCATTGCCAAAAAATGTCGAGGCACGTTTTCCCTGAGTCCGGTCAAAAAACTGATCCGGGATCACTATGTGCCCCGGAACAATCTCCTCTTTCATACTGCCAACTGCAGAGACAGAGATAATCCGTTCTACCCCCAGGGTTTTCATCCCGTAGATATTGGCCCGGTAATTCACTTCGGAGGGGAGCAGACGATGGCCACGACCATGGCGCGGCAGGAAAACCAGCTCTACGTCACCAAGTGAACCGGTTATATAGGTGTCTGAAGGGGCTCCAAAAGGTGTTTCAATAGTTACTTTCTGCAGATTGGTCAACCCCTCGATCTCGTAGAGTCCACTGCCACCGATAACCCCAATAACCGGCTGTTTCATACTGATATCCTCTCTTTTACCATCGGTTAAGTTCAATCTGCTGATTCTGGATCAAGCTTCCCTTTTAACTGACCACAGGCAGCAGAGATATCCTGCCCCTTACTGGCTCGCAGAGTTGCCACAATATCCCGTTGCAATAAATAGCTTTGAAAAGCTTTGATCGACTCTTGCGCCGGAGCTTTGAACTCGGCACCATCGTGCTCATTATAAGCAATCAGATTCACCTTGCAGCGAACCCCATGCAGAAGTTTGACCAGTCGCTTTGCATCGGTCAGAGAATCATTCATCCCACCGATTAAAATATATTCAAAAGTGACCCGTTGCTTAGTTAACAGAGCATACTCACGGCAGACAGCCATCAATTCAGCAAGAGGATAACGCCGGTTAATCGGCATTAAACGACTCCGGACTTCATCGGTAGTGGCATTAAGAGATACGGCCAGATGAACTTTGATCTGTTGTCCCAACTGTTTAATTTCTGGAACCAGGCCACAGGTCGACAGAGTGATCCGCCGAGTACCGTAACCGAGACCATCGTCCAGATAAAAGATCTTTAGTGCCGTCACCACATTGTCCAGATTATGCAGCGGTTCACCCATCCCCATCAGGACAATATTTCCGATCGGACCGTCACGGAGTGCGGCACACACCTGATTTACAATCTCCTCAGGTTGCAGATTCCGCATCAAACCAAAGGTTCCGGTCATGCAGAACTGGCACCCCATGGCACAGCCAACCTGAGTCGAAATGCACAGGGTCGCTCGCCCTTCATCCATCGGGATCTTGACTGCCTCGATAGATGCCCCATCAGCCAGCCGAAACAGATATTTACGGGTTCCATCACTGCTGGTTTCAACAAATTCTGGTTCCAGGGTTGAAATCACCGCCCGTTCTGCCAGTTGGGCACGAAACTCCTTGGCCAAATCGGTCATCTGGGTAAAATCGGTCACCTGCCGCTGATAGATCCAGCGGAGAATCTGCTTGGTCCGGTATTTTTCTTTACCCAGAACAGAAAGAAATTCTTCCAGTTGCTCCCGGGTCAAACTTTTAAGATCGGTTTTAGTATTATTCAATGTGGTGTTCCATTTACGAAAAAAGCCCTCCGGAATTCTACCGAAGGGCTCTCTTAGAAACAAGCTATTTGAATATTTTAAAGCAGTTCCAAGCCGTTGAAGAAGTAGCCCAGTTCAAAAGCTGCAGTTTCAGGTGCATCTGAACCGTGGGTGGCATTCTCACCGATATTGCTACCAAATTCTTTCCGCAGAGTCCCGGCAGCGGCATCTGCCGGATTGGTTGCCCCCATCAGATCACGCCATTTAGCAATCGCATTATCAGCTTCAAGAGCCATGACAATACAGGGACCGCTGCTCATAAAATCGGTCAATTCACCAAAGAAGGGGCGCTCACTGTGTACCGCATAAAATCCTTCTGCCTCAACTTTACTCAGATAGAGTTTTTTCAATCCGACCACTTTAAATCCTTCGGCATAAATTCGGGCCAGGATCTGACCGGCAGAGCCGGCGGCAAAAGCATCGGGTTTAATAATTGCAAATGTTCTTTCCATAATATTTTCTCCTTGTTGATTTAAGTATTCAATCGAGGCGGGTTCTATCATCCACACCGATAAGTGTCAAGAACTTAGAATTTACGGTTTTGCCAGCTCAAGTAAGAGCGGGATCACTTTACGCAGAGCAGTTCCCCGGTGACTGATCCGATTTTTAATCTCCAATGGCAGTTCTGCAGTTGTTTTTCCATACTCAGGCACGAGAAACAGCGGATCATAACCAAAGCCATCACTCCCCCGCTCTTCACGGAGGATTAACCCGGAAATTTGACCGGTATAGGTCTCGCACCGTCCATCAGGCCAGGCCAGCGCAACCACACAATGAAAAGCCGCTTTCCGCTCACCATCAGCAACGTTGTCCAGCTCCCGCAACAGTTTGCTGTTATTTGCACTGTCATCTCCCTGCTCCCCGGCATAACGGGCAGAGTAAACTCCCGGAGCACCATCAAGTGCAGCAACAACCAGACCACTGTCATCAGCTAAGGTCAGGTAGCCGCTGAACGCTGCCATTTCCAACGCTTTCTTGCGTGCATTTGCAGTAAAGGTGTCGCCATCTTCAATAACTTCAGGCGGGGAACCAATCTGGTCGAGTCCAACAATATCTATCATCGAGCCCTGCAGAAGATTTTTGATCTCTTTCAGCTTCCCCTGATTACCGGTTGCAACCAATAACTTCATAATTCCAGCCCGAGTGCGTGTCGTTGCAGATGGGTTAGCTCAACACAGCCGTGGGCAGCCAAATCACGCAATTGATCCAGTTCAGCAAAAGAGAAGGGTTCCTCCTCTGCGGTTCCCTGAACCTCAACAAACTTACCGGAGCCGGTCATGACAAAGTTCATATCGACATCTGCCCTGGAATCCTCCGCATAATTCAGATCGAGCAGAGGCTCTCCTGCAACAATACCGACGCTGATTGCCGCCACACTGTCTTTCAGTGGCAGATCCTTCAACACCCCCCGCATCACCAATCCATTCAGTGCATCATAAAGGGCAATATAGGCTCCGGTGATAGATGCCGTCCGGGTTCCACCATCGGCCTGAAGAACATCACAGTCTATTTGAACCGTGATTTCCCCCATCCCCTCAAGATCGGTTACCGCCCGCAATGACCTGCCGATCAAGCGCTGGATCTCCTGAGTTCTTCCCGAAATTTTCCCTTTAGCAGCCTCCCGCATAGAACGGGTATGGGTAGCTCGGGGCAACATACTGTACTCGGCAGTGACCCAGCCACGCCCCTGACCACGCATAAAGGGGGGAACCCGTTCCTCAACCGAAGCATTACAGAGGACTTTGGTTTCACCACAGCAAACCAACACTGAACCTTCTGCATATTTGGTAAACTGACGTTGAAAACTGATTGATCGCAATTGATTTGGTAAGCGGCCATCCAGCCGTTGGTTATTATTTAACACTCTCTCTGTTCTCCTTGGACAGCTTGGCATAACTGTGAATACCGGCATAAAGTGCCTGTACAATTTTAGTTTGATATTCGGCACTCTGCAGCCGTCGTAGCTCTTCCAGGTTATTTAAAAATCCGAGTTCAACCTGAACTGTCGGTAAATTCCCTCGCCCCAAAGATAGCCGGGAGGACGGATAAATTCCACGAACTGTAATCGCACTCTGCTGAAGAGACTCTGCTATTTTTTTAGCCAGCATCAAACTGCCACTGTCTGCCCCATCCAGACACTCCTCACCGGAATCAGATTGCGTAAATTCCTCCGGTCTAATAAATAGAGTCACTCCAGCCTGATGCGTGGTAAAAGCACCTTGAGCATGAATCAGGAGCCACAGATCAACATCCTGTTTTGCTGCTGATTTGAGCCGCTGCTCCATGGTCACTTCATAGTCCCCATCCCGGCTCAAATAGACCGGTATCCCCAATTTCATCTTTAATTGTTTTGACAATTTTTCGGAAATTTCAAGGGTTAACTGTTTTTCCTTATACCCTGATGAAGTGATAAAACCGGTATCCAACCCCCCATGCCCGGGATCAATTGCAACAGCATGAATCAAAGGGCCTCTGTACGACGGTTTTTTATTCAGAAAGAAAGAAAAAAGTTTATCGGATCTGTCAGCGTCTTTAACCGGGGCATTATCCAGATCGGGATCAAGATTACGGAAATAAACCGGCCTGCCGGTCAATTGTGCTAACTGATTAAGGATAAAACTATCGGTGATTCTCAGCCGGCCATCAATGAAGCGGGGTTTTTCCTTTAACGGGTAATATTCTCCGCCGATTTTCAGAAAACTGCTGGCCGGAGAAATAACTGCCGTGCCACGTCTGGTCTTGATCAGAAAACTATGTGAGATAGAATCCCAATGTCCCCGCAAACCCACCGCAGACAGAGCATCTTCTACGGCGATATAGGGGACCCCCTGCTGCTGATAAACATCATCCAGACGAACCGGTTCTTTACCACGCAGAGCGATATCAACCGCAGCCAATGCTGAATGGAAAGGGAGAAGAAAACAGATTAAAATGATAACAAAACGCATAATCTCTCTCAAAAAAAACAACGAAATATCGCGGGATTCGAATTTGAAGCTCTGCTGTCTACTCTCATGTTCCGGATGAACACTAGCCTACCCTTCATACTCTGTCAATTGACAGGTTTCAGCTCAGCATATTCGAGATAAGTGGCACACCTGGAATTTTGGGCAATTCCAGAGCAAGAAACATCCTTTCGGTGAGAAGTCTCTCCAGCTCCCGCTGAGCCTGGTCATCCTCGGCAATATCGCGGACCTGACCACCGGCAACCATACCGTGCCCTCCGGCAGTCCCCATCCCGGTCACCATCTCCTGTATAACCGATCCAAGCTTGGCATCTGGATTCAAAGTTCGCATCGACAATATCTGAGTGGTGTTGAACCAGCCCATCCCGAGAACGTAATTGACCCCCTGCTGTCGTAACAGAAAATCAGCCAACTCGGCAACAAGGTCGGGATTTTTAATTTTCTGTAAATTAAAAACCAACATCTCACCATAGACCTGCGCATTTTGAAGTGCTTTAGCAAATGTAGAGAAATAATCGGCCGGAACCTGCGGGTGAATGATGTTGTAGAGAATCTGATTATTTGAAAGTGGCAATAACTTCAGATAAGCCTCACGGTCAGCCTTTGACCATTCACGGCCAAGATCCTGAGTTTCCGATTTGATCGCATAAAACAGACTGGTGGCTAGTTTGGTATTAATTGAAACATTCTGACTCTGGAGATATTCATAGAGAATTGTTGCTGAAGCACCATAGTCCTCGCGGATATCAACCCAGAAGAGGTCGCTATAGTCCTGCTTTGGTGGATGGTGATCTATTACCAGATGGACCGGTTGTCCGGGCGGCAAAGAATTATTCCCGGCATCCGGCTGGGTATCAACAACACAAACAACCGCAAACTGAGAAAGGTTCAGTTCACAAATCGGAGCCATGGTGATTTCCAGAAGTTCAACCATATTGCGGTTTTCACTGCGACCAACGATCCCACCATAGGAGAGGACAGCATCCTGGCCGGTTTTTATCAGAATGAGGTGACGTAGAGCTACAGCAGCAGCAATTGAATCCGGATCGGGATTGTCATGACAGACAATCAGAATTTTCCCCCGCCCCCGCAGCCATTCAATCATGTTGGCAACCGACTCAGCCGAAACTGAACTATCAGGGATTGAACTTTGTTTCTGATCACAATTCGTATTTGGTGGTGTCATCTCAATTCCTTATAGCTGAATAATTTCAACCGGACTGTCAGCAATTGACTCCATCCCGTCAAGAATCCCCCAGGGTGAGCTCTCAACCACAACAACCGGAACCTGAAGAGCCTGTTCAATCATCTCCACACTCACATCATCTAAAAAGAGTTGTCTATCATCCTTCAACATCACATCTGGAATGAGCAGACCATCACCGAGAGTGAGCCCCTGTAATTGTTGCAGCAGGTCATTACCGGTAATAAGCCCCGTAACGGTAATATCCGTACCAAAAAAAATATTGTCAATAGCAACAATCTGCAGGTCAACCCCCGACCTTAAACTAAACTGCTTAGCATGTTTGACCAACTCATCCCGGAATAAACATCCGGTAACCAGAGTAACCTGATGCAGATTCAACGTTTCTACTTCGACTAAAACTTCTGCGACCTGTTGACGAAATTGAGCAATCAATCCAACCCCGTTTTCAATCTGTGGAAAATTTTCATAAGCAGAAAATGGGGGAATGCGTTGCTCTGCCAGCAGATAGAATTCATCGGCAGCAAATACAAACCGGGTTCCATGTTGTGCCAAATAACGTTCCTGATAACACTGCAACTGTTGTAAACAGGTGATTGAATCATGCCGGGTCACTTTTTGCAATTGTGGTAATTTACCTCGATAGCGACTCAGTCCCACGGGGACGACCGCGACAGAAGCAACCTGGGGGTAAAAACTGACTAGATCCTCAATCGTCTGCTCCAGTGCGGCACCATCATTTAATCCGGGACAAAAGACTACCTGACAGTGCAACTCAATACCGGCAGCCACCAACTTTTCCAGTAACGGGAGGATTTCTGGCACATGAGTCCCGAGAAGTTTCTCCCGGAGCGGGTGATCGGTCGTATGAACAGAAATATAGAGGGGGGAAAGTTTATCCCGGATAATTCTCTGCAGCTCAATTTCACTTAAATTCGTCAGGGTGATATAGGAACCGTAGAGGTAAGAAAAACGGTAATCTTCATCCTTGATATAGAGGGTTTTCCGCATCCCTTTGGGTAACTGGTGGACAAAGCAGAACAGACACTGATTGCCGCATTGCCGGGGCTGCGGATGGGCGATGGTGATCCCGAGATCCTCGTATTGATCCTTCTCAAGATCGATTTCCCACAAATCATCATCGTCTCTGAGAACCACCAGAAGCAGCTGTTCTGCTTCTATATAACGATGGTAATCGACCAGATCAGTTATTTCATGACCGTTGATACTCAGGACTCGGTCTCCGGCAAGAAGGCCAAGTTCTGCGGCATAACTATCGGGTTTAATGGATTCAACCCTCAACATTGACAACTTCTTTCTATATTGAATCAAGCGCAAAATAACAGGGGCGGCACCATCGGAACCGCCCCTGAAAATAAATCGTTGTTACAAATATTTAGTCACGTCCGCCATGCAAACGAAAATTCCCTTCCACCGAAGTTATCGAACTCACTGCGTGTTTATAGATAAGAACATCACCCTTACATTCAGCCAAGATGCAAAAGCTGTCAAAAGACTTAATGTACCCCTCCACCTTTTCCCCGGTCATCATGACCAGTACAACCTTAACCCGCTCTTTACGAGCTTGATTCAGGTACTGATCCTGAATATTAAATGGTGATTTTGCCATGTCCTCTCCTTTATTCATGTAAAAATTCATCAATAGATTTTATTACTTTACCAGACTTCATTGAGGAATCAACCCAAATAATGTCCGGCTCTTTCCTGAACCAGGTCAACTGCCTTTTTGCATATTGTCGGGTACACTTCCGGATATCATCACCCAATTGCCCTACGGTTAGCTCCCCTCTCAAATACTGAACCACTTCCCGATAGCCAAGGGTCTGTAACGTTTTCAAATCAAAAGAGTAGGTGTCGATCAGCCCATTTACTTCCTCGACCAATCCATTGGAGAGCATCTGTCCGGTACGCTGGTTAATTCTTGAATAGAGTTCATCACGGGGAAAATCGGGAGCCAATTTTAAAACCCGGTAGGGTTTCTCGGAAAAGTTATGCTGAGCTTTTAGTTCAGAGATTTTCTGCCCACTGACCATACAAACCTCAAGAGCCCTGATTATCCGCACCAGGTTGTTGGCGTGTATCCCGGCAGCTGCAACGGGATCAACCTGCTGCAATTCACGGTAGAGACTCCCCGCCCCTTCATCCTCCTCACGCCGTTGCAACTGGTTGCGTAATTTGGGATCTGCCGAGGGTAAATTGGCTAATCCCCCTAACAATGCGCGGATATAGAGTCCCGTCCCTCCGACAATACAGGGGATTTTACCCCGCCCGGAAATCTGTGGAATCAGGGGGCGGGCCCGATCAACAAAATCTGCTACCGAAAATTCCTGATCAGGATCAACCAGATCAAGCATATGATGGGGAATCGCCGCTTGTTCACTAACGGTCGCTTTTGCTGTCCCGATATCCATCCGGCAGTAGACCTGACGTGAATCAGCCGAAATAATTTCCAGAGGGAACTTCTCAGCCAGGTTGAGGGCCAAAGCTGTTTTACCAGATCCCGTTGGTCCACAGATAACCAGTACCGGGATTTTTTCTACTGAAACCACCATTATTGACGCCGGAACAGACGTTCAATTTCAGTCAATGTCATTCGTTGCAGTACCGGCCGGCCATGGGGGCAATTTGCTTTGAAATCAATCCGGTCCAGCTCTTGAAATAATGCCACTATCTCAGCGGTCGAAAGAGCCTGATTGGCACGAATAACACTGTGACAGGCCATCAGAATAAGTACTTCATCAATAGATTCACGCAGTTGCGCAGTTTTGCCAATCCGCTCTAATTCAAGGGCAATATCGACAACCAACCCGGAAACATTCTCTCCAACCAATAGTTGTGGAATCGTTTTGAGAGCAAACGATTTCCCCCCAAACGGTGCAATTTCGAAACCGAGTAACTCCAGTTCCTGCAGGTTTTCAGTTAATGCCGTCGCACTGTTAAAATCGAGTTCCAAGACTTCGGGGAACAGTAAAGTCTGCCCGGGAATTTTTCCGGCGGTATAGGCATGACGTAATTTTTCAAATCCAACCCGTTCATGGGCCGCATGCTGATCAATTAAGATCAGATCTGACCCGTCCTGACAAAGAATATAACTCTGATGATACTGCCCAAGAATTTTTAACCGGGAGAAAAAACCGGCAGATTCACTCCCGGGGAGAGTATATTGGGTGCCCACCCCCGACTGCCGCGAAAGGTTCGAATCCGCCGGTGGAAAAGGGGGAGGAGGAGTTATTGGACTATTAACGGTTCGGTTTGGAGTAAAATTTTCCATCGGCGGTTGATATTGTTGTAACGTCTCTCTGATTGCCTCGTCGGCAACTGCAGCACCCGTTTCCGGATCACTACTTTGAGTTTGTGACGAAAGGGGGTAACTCTCCGGTTTTGCCGTTGGTAACGTATCAGCCTGGCTCTCCAGCCACCCGGCCGGTCGGAGAGTTTGCCTCAAACTCTCGACAATGAAATCGTGAACTTGAGACTGTTCCCGAAAACGGACTTCATGCTTGGTTGGATGAACGTTAATGTCAACTAAAGCCGGATCAATCTGCAGAAACAGGACAACAATCGGATAGCGACCCTTCATCAACAAATGCCGGTAACCAGCCATAACTGCGTGCTGAACGACCCGGTCACGAATATAACGACCATTAATAAAAGTATAAATATGGGATGCTGCTGCGCGGGTCAACTGCGGCTGGGAGATCAGACCGGTCACCTGCAAAGTTTCATCGCTGCGCGTCTCAACAGTTAGTAAATCTGACAACAGTGATCGCCCCAATAGAGCAGCAACTCGCTCACGGACACCTTTTTCACGCCGCAGATCAAGCATCACCCGGTTATTATGCTTTAAGCGAAAACTTACTGCAGGATTGGCCAACGCCTGCTTGGTGACCACATCTGCTGCATGGCCGAGCTC
>Ga0256827_10001442_pt1 | contig 15199 bp, 18 predicted proteins | sample CV84metaG_FD_185977 | JGI IMG/M metagenome (GOLD analysis project Ga0256827, IMG submission 185977) | Hydrothermal vent microbial communities from East Pacific Rise, Pacific Ocean - CV84 | ecosystem: Environmental > Aquatic > Marine > Hydrothermal vents | place: Pacific Ocean: East Pacific Rise... | reverse complement strand
ATAATTTGTGATCAAATATCCAAACACCAATACCAGCTATCTCCTGTCCTAAATTAAAACTATATTGTGTTTCTTGAAGATTTTTATTATATCTTTTTAACTCTCGTTGTCTATACATTACAAAAGCCAACATGATTATGAAGAAAATAAAAATAATAATTGCCAAAGTATAATCTCTTTGTTTTTTATATTCTACACTTATCCATTTATTGTAAATCTCTTGCGTTTGTTTTTCACTAATAGTTGCTATTGTTTTGTCCAATATATTTAGAAGTGTAATATCATCATTTCTTACAGCCATTCCAGCCTTTAACCCATCACCAATAGTTCCAGAAATTTTAATATTGTTAGTATTATTATTTCTTTGTATCTCATATGCCATTGATGCTAAATCACCAATCATTGCATATATATTCCCTTTTGAGAGTTCTTTTAAACCATCTTTATTGCATCTAAACTCAACTAAATTTATTTTAGGATATTTTGATTTTAAAAGTTCAATATATGAATGCCCTTTTGAAACTCCTAGTTTTTTATTTAAAATATTTTTAATATCAGATATATATACCTCTGTGTTTTTTGTTGCTATAACAAGTGGAGTTGTAAAAAAAGTTTTTGTAAAGTTAAGGTATTGAGTTCTACTTGGAGTTTTTGCAGCAGTTGGAAGGAAATCACATTTACGCAAAGCAACATATTTTAGTGATTGAGCCCAATTATCAGTAGGCACTAATGTAAATTTTATATTACTTATTTTACTGACAATATCTAAATAATCAGCAGCCATACCAATATATTTACCCTTACTAATTTTACTATATGGAAGTGCATCAGGAATTACACACATTTTTACACTTTTTTTATTTTTAATATACTCTTTTTCATTTTCATTAAATATTGACTTTTCACTTTTATCTTCAAAAATATAATCTTCTAATTTAACTTTATTTGTTTTTTTCTTAAGTAGACCGGTAACATTGTATATATCATAAATTCTTTGTATTTTATGTATATCAATATTTCCAAGTTCAATATTTTTTATATAAGCTAACTCTTTTAACTTTTGAGCTTCAAATATTAATGATTTTCTACTTTTATTTTGAGTGTTATATTTTTTTAAAATTAAATCAACTGTTTCTTCAATATGATTAAAAGCATAAGCCCAACCTTTTAGTGAAGCATTTTTAAATCTAATTACTCGTTGTCTATGAAATTTTATTTCATCTTCACTTGTAAATAAAATATCACTGTAAAAGTCAAAACCATAATCTTTTGGATCAAAAATAGTATATTTAAGACCTTTTTGTTCTAGTATAAAAGGTTCATTAGATGTATATGATGCCATTAAATCTGTATTATGATTTATAAGATCTTGTATATTAAAAGTATGTTTTATCTCTTTCATCATACTCAAACTTACATTTTGATGCTCAATCATAGCCGTAAGTGCAGCAGTCATTGCAGCATCATCAGTAGTCATGATTTTTTTACCAATAAAATCTTTAATAGTTTTAATATTGGAATCTTTCATGGCTAATAAAATAAGTGGAGAGGCTTGAAATATTGCAGATAATAATTTGACTTTTGCACCATCATATCTGTCTATAATTAATGATGAACGACCAATACCATAAGTAGCTCTTTTTTGAGTCACCTCTGTTGTAATATTTAGTCTATATTTAAAAGGTTTTAGCTCTAGTTCTAAACCAGCATCTTTATAAAATCCTTTTTCTTTAGCAATATAATAACCAGCAAATTGAAACTGATCAAGCCATACAAGCTGAAGAGAGACTTTTTCAAGCCCTTTAGCTTCTAAGGATATTATAAAAAAAGATAATATTAAAAATACAAATTTTAACTGTTTCATAACTACATATTAGCAGAAGTATCTTTAAATTATATTGATAATATTATAATTTAAAATGATGCTTTAGCAATATTTACTTACTAGACTCCCCCTCAAGCTGAGAGTGACGAAGTTATCGAGCTGTTATAATCCTCAGCTTAAATTGAGAATCTAGGTTATGTAAGAAGTCTAACTCGTACAGACTGTTCATGGGCAGTTAGACCCTCAGTATTTGCAATTAGTGCGCACTCTTGTCCTATCTCATTTATAGCATTTTTTGAAAATGAGATTATAGAAGTTTTTTTCATAAAATTTTCAACTCCAAGTGGTGAGTAAAACTTAGCAGTCCCACCAGTTGGAAGTGTATGATTTGGTCCAGCTACATAATCACCAATTGCCTCTGGAGTATTATGACCTAAGAAAATTGCACCAGCGTGTTTAATATATGGCAAATATTCAAAAGCATTATCGGTAGCCACTTCTAGATGTTCTGGTGCAATATCATTCATAAGTTTTATTGCTTCATCCATATCTGTTGTAACTATAATCGCTCCACGCTCCTCAATAGACTTTCTAGCTATCTCTTGTCGTGGAAGTTTTACTAACCAATTTTCAAGTTCAACTTTAACCTCATCAGCTAGCTTTTGTGATGGAGTTATAAGTATAGAGCTTGCCATCTCATCATGTTCAGCTTGGCTAAGTAAATCAATAGCTAAATGAGAAGCATTTGCAGAATCATCAGCTAAAATTCCTATCTCAGATGGTCCAGCGATCATATCAATATTTACTTCACCAAAAACCATTTTTTTAGCAGTAGCTACAAAAATATTACCCGGTCCAGTTATAACATCAACTTTGCAAATACTTTGTGTCCCATAAGCCATAGCAGCAATTGCACTAGCCCCACCAACTTTATAAACTTCGCTAACTCCACATAAATGACAAGCAGCAAGAAGTAGCTCATTTGGTTCATTATCTGGTGTTGGCGTACATACTACAATATTTTGTACCCCAGCAACTTGAGCAGGGATAACATTCATTAGTAGTGATGATGGATAAGCCGCTTTGCCACCAGGAATATAAAGCCCAGCACTATCAACAGCAGTTACTTTTTGCCCTAAAATAGTCCCGTTTTCTTCAGTATCAAACCAAGATTTTGGCTTTTGTTTTTCATGATATGATTTAATTCTATCATACGCTACATGTAGAGCATCTAATAATTTTTTATCAATATTATTATAAGCATCTTCCATAGATTTAGTACTTATTTTTAAATCATCTCTACATGTAGGCGACCAGTTATCAAACTTAGAAATATGAGAAAACAAAGCTTCATCTTTATTGGTTTTAATCTCGTCTATAATATTTGTTACAATTGAACTAACATTTGCAATATCCATTTTACCTCGTTGAAGAAGTTCTTGAAACTCTATTTTAAAATTACTACTTTTTGAGTTTGTAAAAATCATTTTTTTCCTTTTGCGTTTATAGCTTTAAACTCTTTTTTTACTTGTGCAAATGCGTGTAAAACATCATTTGCTCTATAAGCACCCATTAATGGTTCAAACATTGGTGTCCCATCTGGTTTTAAAAACCACATTGCTGGAGTACCTGGTCGCCATAGTCGTCTAGGCATATAATCATTTTCATCACTATATGATACTACTGATACAAAATTATTGTTTAGCTCTTTTATAACTCTTTCATCTTTAAATGTTGTTTTTTCTAAAATTACACAATATTTACATGTATGTCTTGATGATACAAAAAATATTGGTTTATTTAATGTTTTAGCTTTTTTAACTGCGCCGTCAAAATCTTTTTCCCATTTAATCTCTGAAGAGAAAACAGCACTTACCAACACTAAGAGTAATATAATTTTTTTAAGCATATTTTTTTACCTTTTTTAAAAGTTCTTTTGCACATTCTAATGCGCTTTTATTTGTAACATCTATAACTACATCTGCTAAAGCTTTATACTCTGGAAGTCTTTGTTCATATAGTTCTTGCGCTTTTTTCAAGTCATTTAAGAGTGGTCGTTTTTTTAGTTTTTTTGTAGCATTTGGATGTGCTTTAATTCGTTTTATAATCTTATCAAAAGGGCTATGAAGTAAAACTATTATACCAATCTCTTTTATATTTTCTTGTTTATAAAAACCACCACCAGTTGAAATAAGAGTATTTTTTACACTATGTTGTAACCATGCTGACAATCTTTTTTCTAAGTTACGAAAATGTGCTTCACCATCTTCAGCAAAAACTTTTTTTATACTTTTATTTTCCATACTTTCAATTAAGTCATCAGTATCTATGGCAATATACTCAGAATTTTTAACAACTTCTCGAGCTACACTACCCTTACCTACACCCATAAAACCTATTAAAATTACATTTTTCATATTATTCTATCCCTTCTACTGAGATACTAAAAGCACTCATATCAAACTCTGGTTTTGTTTTTATAACTCGTCTATAAATTAGAACTGGCTGAATAATATTATATTCAAGTATTAACATACTAACAATAAATATTAAAGCACTAATTGCCAAAATACTTGGAATATAATAAGAAAACATAAAACCAACAAGGGCTACAACAAACATATAAAATTGGATTTTTGACAATTTTTTATTTATCATCTCATTCATTGTTGGTATAGACATATAACCCATAGAATTTAGGTGAAACCATACCAAAAATGGAACTATTTTATAAAGCATCCCTATCATAATAGATAAAATAAAACCACCACCTATTAAAATAGAAACCATACTAACATATTCATCATTATAAAACTCATTTATTGCCCATGAAAATGTTCCAAGTGTCATAAATATTGCAGCAGTACGCCAATAGTATACCGTTACATCACTTATTGGACGGCGGCGTTTGTTTAGCTTTATCCAAACAGTTGTAACAAAAGCCCAAAAAAAGTTTGCTACCCATACCTTTGCTAATACTGGATAAAATTCAAATATATTTAGAGTTAACCATAAAAAAAGTCCGATAGTTATTAGCCAAACTACTCTTTTTTTACAAAATCTTTTAAATCTTGGAGCTACATAAAACATTGGAAGTATATGAAACGATACTCCAATTATTAAAATTCCAGCAAACCCAAAAATAGCCCAGACACTATGAATATTTGCAAAAAGCAGATGAAGCGATGAAAATTTTTCCGTACCATATGATGCTAAAAGGTGCATACCCATAAGAACAATAATAAATGCAAAAACCAATGAAGTTATAATTGCTCGAACACTTGCTGTAACATTTGAAACTTTTTTTAATGCAATAAGCATAGCTACAATCATAATTATAAAACCAATACCTAGCAATAAAGATGCTGAAAATATTAAAGGTTTTATAGAAAATAAAAGCCCAAAAATCATAAACAATACACCAAAGACTAAAGAGATATGTGAAATTTTTGAAACCATTTCAACTTTTGGCACTGACACCCCAGCTAAAACTGGTAACATCTGCGTTAATGCGCCAAGCATAACAAAACCTAAAAATCCAATAGTTATGGCATGCGTTACGGCAATTGAATCCATAGAAAAACGAGAGCTAAGTGTAGCTGCATCACTAAAAAATATTAAAAAACCAGCCAATACACCAAAAAGGGGTGCTGTTAAAAAAAATCTAAGTGGTGCTGATATTTTTGGAGCTTGATCTGCTGATAAACCATTTAAATCCAAAATATACTACTTTTCTAACACCATTGAGTCCATCATCTCAACGATTCGTTCAGAGTCGGCTGAAAGATGTTGCTGTGCCATAGTGTAAAGCATTTGTTCCTCTTTCATATTGTGCTGTTGCATTAAAATCATAAGTGTTTCACTATTTCCAAAAAATTTATCTTTATCTTTTGACTCTATTGCTACTGCCATCTCTTTTATGAGGTTTCTCATTTGTAAATGCTCTTGACGCATCATCTCTGTTGGACCAGCTACCATTCCTGTTTTTTGTTCAAACTCAGGAAACATCACTCTCTCTTCCATCTGAAAATGTCTTAGAGTTGAATCTGCAAAAGTTTCATAAGCCTCTTGTGCAGTTTCAATAGAATCAGCAACAGCATCCTCCATTTTTGCAAATAACTCATCACAGTTTGCATGATCAGCACTTAAATATTCTTTAATATTAGCCATAAAATATACCTTTTTAAAATTATTTTTGTATTATATAGAAATAATATAAATTATTGGTTATTAAAAATCAATTTATTCTCACTCATTGTTATTTAAACAGCTTTTTACTATAATATCTTTTTAAAATTTAATTATAAGAATATAGGATATTTAATGAAAAATAAAAAGTTTATGACTTTAGGTTTTGTTTCTGTTACTTTAGTAGTTTTTTCTTTACTTTCAACAAACTTATTTGCACAAGCAAAAGATACTAAAGCAGCGAAGATACAAAGAGAGACTTCAAGACTTGAAGCTCTTGCAAAGTTTACAAAAGTAATTAGTATAGTTGAGCAATATAATGTAGATGACATAACTATTGAAGAGTTAATGGATAAAGCACTTGAGGGGATGATGTCAAATCTTGATGCACACTCAAACTACTTAAAAACAAAAGATTTTAAAAATCTAAAAGTACAAACTGATGGTGAATTTGGTGGACTTGGAATTACTGTTGGCATTAAAGATGGCGCACTTACAGTTATTGCCCCTATTGAGGGTACACCTGCGGATAAGGCTGGATTAAAATCTGGAGATATCATTCTTAAAATAAATGACAAATCTACACTTAGTATGACTATTGATGAAGCAGTTAGCATTATGCGTGGTAAAGTTGGTGATCCTATTGATGTAACTATAGTTAGAGAGGGTGAGGCTAAACCACTTAAAATAAATATTGTTAGAGGTATTATTACTATTGAGTCTGTTTATGCAAAAAGTATTGGTGAAGATATTCAGTACATTCGTGTTACAAGCTTTGACAAAAAAGTTGTAGCTGATGTAAGTGATGCTATTAAAAAGAGAAAAAGTACTACTAAAGGGATTATATTAGATTTAAGAAATAACCCTGGTGGGCTTTTAAACCAAGCTGTTGGACTTGTTGATATTTTTGTAGATAAGGGTAAAATTGTATCTCAAAAAGGTAGACATGAGCGTGACAATGAGACATATTCTGCTAAATCATCAAACACACTTACAAAAGTTCCTTTAGTAATCTTAGTAAATGGTGGTTCTGCTTCAGCATCTGAGATTGTTTCAGGTGCTCTGCAAGATCATAAACGCGGCATAGTTGTTGGTCAAAATACATTTGGAAAAGGAAGTGTACAAGTTGTCCTTCCAATCACTAAAGATGAAGCTATAAAACTTACAATTGCTAGATACTATTTACCAAGTGGTAGAACTATCCAAGCTGTTGGGGTTAAACCAGATATTGAAGTATTTCCAGGTGAAGTTAAAACTCGTAAAAATGAGTTTGCACTAAAAGAAGCTGATTTGAAAAAGCACTTAGAAGAAGAGTTAGAAAAAGTTGATCCAAAAGACTCAAATACTACTAAAATAGCAAACAAAGAAGCATCTAAATTTATTATTACCCCAGAGATGATGAAAAAAGATATGCAACTTAAAGTTGGTACAGACATATTAAAAGCACTTATAATTACAAAAGGAAACTAAACAATGCAAAAACGAGAACTACTTTACGAGGGGAAAGCAAAAAGACTTTTTCTAACTGATGATGAGAATCTAGTAATCTCAGAATTTAAAGACGATTTAACAGCATTTAATGGTGAAAAAAAATCAAGTGAAGCTGGAAAAGGCGCACTAAACAATAAAATTAGTACTGAACTTTTTAAACTTTTAGAAGAAAATAAAATACCAACTCACTTTGTTGAGATGTTAGATGACAACCATATGCTTCATAAAAAAGTGGATGTTATCTTAATAGAGGTAATTGTTAGAAATATTGCGACTGGTTCACTAAGCCGTAATCTTGGTATTGAAGATGGTAAAGTACTTCCGTTTACGCTAGTTGAATTTGATTATAAAGATGATGCCTTAGGTGATCCAAAACTAAATGATCAACATGCTCTTATTTTAGAGTTGGTTGATCATCAAGATGAGTTAGATAAACTTCGTCGTATGGCTAGACAAGTAAATGATGTACTTAAACCATATTTTGCAAATATTGGTCTAAACTTAGTTGATTTTAAACTAGAATTTGGAAAAGATTCAAATGGAAATATTATTTTAGTAGATGAAATAAGTCCTGATAACTGTCGTTTTTGGGATATGGAGAGTGGAGAAAAGATGGATAAAGATAGATTCCGTCAAGGTCTTGGTGGGCTAAAAGTAGCTTATGAGCAAGTATTAAATAGAATTTTAAAAAAATAGGAAAAATAATGAAAGCAATAGTAAACATATCTTTAAAAGCAGGCGTATTAGATTCTCAAGGTAAAGCAGTTCATCACGCCTTAGATTCACTTCATTTTTCAGGGGTACAAGATATTCGTGTTGGAAAACAAATTATTTTGAAACTTGATGAAACAGATAAAGAAAAAGCAATGAAAAGTGTTACTCAAATGTGTGAAGATTTACTAGCAAATACTGTAATTGAAGATTACGAGATAGAGTTAGTATAATGCAAGAATCAACTATGAAGGTAACAATACTTCAATTTCCTGGTACTAACTGTGAGTATGATACACAACATGCTTTTGAACAACTAGGTGCAAAAACTCAAATAGTATGGCATAAAGATGAAACACTTCCATCAGATACTGATTTACTTGTAGTAGCTGGTGGTTTTTCATATGGTGACTACTTAAGAAGTGGTGCTATTGCTAAATTTTCTCCAGTTATGAAAGCTGTTAAAACTTATGCACAAAATGGTGGAAAAGTTCTTGGAATCTGTAATGGTTTTCAAGTTTTAACTGAAGCTGGATTACTTCCTGGAGCTTTAAAAAGAAATGATGGTCTACACTTTATCTCTAAACATCATAGACTTAAAGTTATAAATAATGACAATATTTTCTTAGAAAAACTAAATAATGGTGATGTTGTAAATATCCCTATTGCTCATCATGATGGAAACTACTTTATAAATGAAGCTGGACTTAAAGATTTGCAAGAAAATAATCAAATACTTTTAAAATATACTGATGAAAATGGAGAGATTAAAAATCCAAATGGTTCAGTAGCATCTATTGCAGGTGTTTGTAACAAAGAAAAAAATGTATTTGGTCTTATGCCTCACCCTGAAAGAGCAATGGAATCATTACTTGGTAGTGATGATGGCGTTAAAATGTTACAAGGGTTTTTAAAAGCATAATGAAGTTTTTCATCATATGGTTATTATTTTTAAGTACTATTTTTGCTAATGAGCTTGATAGTAATAGCTCAAGCTATGATGAAAACACAACTCAAATAGATGAAAATCAGCTCACTAGTGCAGAGTTAGCTAAACTTCCCAAAGTTCTTTATTTGAGCTATAAAGACCTACCTAAAAGAGTTTTAAAAGGTGAGATTTTCACCGTTAGCATAAAAACACTCTCTACTGTTAAAGAGTTTATTGATGTAACATATAAACTATCTAATTCTCAAGGCTTAAAACTACTAAGTGATTATCCATCTAGAGATATGGATTCTCGTTACTATTATGAAACTTTTTACTTTTTAGCTACTTCTAAATTTGCTAGATTGCCAGATATAGAAGCGACACTTATAAACTATCATCAAGATCAATTTAAAAAAACCACCCTACTCGGTGAGAAACTAAATGTAATAAGCCTAAATCCAAAAAAAGATTTTGCTAATATTATTGCTGATAGTTTTGAATTACAAGAGTATAAAACTACATCATATGATCAAAACAGTAATATAGTAGTTTTTACAGCAACTGCAACAAACTGTGACATAGCATCATTTAAATTTTCAAATGCCATAAAACAAGGTATGGAATCAATAGATGAATCTTACTTTGATTCTAAAATAACTTATTATGCGGTTATAAACAAAGATATAAAAACATTTTCATTTTCATACTTTAACCTAAAAAGCAACCGTTTTGTAAATGTAGATATTCCTATTATTGTAAATGATGATAGCGTTACAACTCAGAGTGATTTAAAACCAAAAGATCAATCGCATGTACTTTTAAAGATGCAAATAGCAACGGGTGTAGCTATTATTGGTTTTATAATTATCTTATGGCGAAGAAGATACATTTATCTAATTTTTATACTAATACCATTAGCATATATATTATACATTGGAACACCATCTCAAGAAGTATGTATAAAAAGAGGCTCTTCAATACAACTTCTGCCAGTTATAAATGGAACAATATTTGAAACAACTCCAATAATATACCACCTTCAAAAAGAGGGTACGGCAAAAGGCTTTACTAAAGTTAAACTACAAAACAACAAAATTGGATGGGTAAAAAATGAAGATATTTGCTCGGATTAGTTGGCTTTATGCCACATTAGTTATATTTGCATCACTTGCATTTATGATTTTAATTTTCCATATTGTTCCAAAACCATACAGTAGAAAAATCTCTTCATGGATGATTCGTTTATTTATATTTTTCTCAACAGAGATAGAGGGTAAAGAAGATCCAAATACAAACATGTTTTTACTAAACCACCAAAGTGATTTAGATATTGCTGTTATGGAGACTATAAGTAAAAGAGATTTAGCATGGGTAGCAAAAAAAGAACTTTTTGACATACCTTTTTATGGACTTTCTTTAAAACTTCCCCAAGATATAGCAGTTGAGCGTGAAAGCAAAACATCACTTATAAAACTTCTCAAAGATGCAAAAAGAGTAACAGACAATGGTCGAGCTATGACTATGTTTCCAGAGGGGACTCGCTCTAGCAAGGGTAAAATGTTACCATTTAAAGTTGGCGCGAAAATGGTTGCAGATAAGTATAAATTTGTAGTACAACCTGTAGTGTTAATACAAACTGCAAAATACTACAACCTAAAAAACTTTTACTACAAACCAGGTAAAATAAAAGTAATCTTTCTTGATTCTTTTGTCGCTGATAAAAGTAATCCAGATTGGTTAAAAGATTTAAGAATAAAAATGCAAAAGGTGTATGACGATGAGTTGGCAAACAATCCTAGCCATAGGTAGTGGTGGTTTTATTGGTGCTATTTCACGAGCATACCTAAATGGTCTTATAAACCATAAAGTCCCACATGCTTTACCATTTGGTACACTTGGCGTAAATCTAATTGGTAGCTTTATTATGGGTGTGCTTATAGCTTACTTTATGTATAGTAGCTTCTCAATCCATACAAAATCATTTTTAACTACTGGAATATTAGGAGCTTTAACTACCTACTCAACCTTTGCAATTGAGAGTTTTTTACTATTTGAGGGTGGGAGTATTGGTTTGGCTTTACTAAATATGTCACTAAATGTTTTTGGAAGTGTTATATCTGCTGGACTTGGTTATAGTATAATAAACAATATTTTTAAATCATAACAATTTCATCAGCACACCAAGAAGCTAACTCTAAATCATGAGTTATTAAAAGCATACCCATATTATTTAAATTCTTCATAAGCATACTCATCACCTCAAGTTGAATAACATTATCTAGTGCTGATGTTGGTTCATCTAGAAGTAAAAGTTCTTTCTCCATAAGCATTGCACGGAGTATAGATGCCCGTTGAAGTTGTCCACCTGAAAGTTCATGTGGTAGTTTTAGTAGTAACTCATAATCAAGATTTATACTAAATAAGTACTCTTGTAGTTTATCTAATTTTGCCACATCCTTAATTTGATTTAGTAATGAATATGATGGATGAAAAGAACTATATGGATCTTGAAACACTTCACAACAGCTAACAGATTTTAGTGAGCCTGAAAATGGTTTTATATTTTTTAGTATTAACTCAAAAAGTGTACTTTTTCCAGCACCACTAGCCCCAACAATAGCTTTTATTTCACCTTTTTTTAAACTAAGTGAAAAGTCATTAAAAAGCAAATTATCTTTTGTATATCCAAAAGATAAATTTTTTACTTCTAAAATATTTGGCAAAAGTTAGCTCTTATTTATAGATAAATATATTTTTGTTAATTCTTTATAAAGTGCATCTGGTTTTAAATCTGAATTTTCTTCCCAGATTCTTTTCATAACTACATTATCTTCTTCGCCAGCCCATATTTTAATATATGAACCATCTTTATATCCGTTATCTTGACGAAATTGATTTAATATATTTTTACCAACATATAGTTTGTAAAGTGAGTTTAAATCTAATCCACTCATAATAACTAAATCAAAAAAATCAGATATAAGTTGCTCTAAATCTAACTTATCTTTTGTTAAAACCAAAAGCATAATATCTTCAACTTTTGCTATTACCTCATCTTGAGGTGCAAAAATAGCAGAACTTATATCTATTTTAGAAAAACTATCTAACTGTGCTACATTTATAGCTAAATCTTCCACTTGACCTTTTAGGTTTTTAGAGTAATCTTCAATCGCTAAAGATATAATGAAATGCCAAACATCAATAACTTCAATTTGTAAATTATCCCAATCTGCATCGGCAGATAAATCTTTCCAATGTTTCCAAGTGAAGCTGTCTATCATCTCCGCACATTCCATATAAATACAGCGTTTCCAATTTATAATATTTCCAGTTTTTGTTACACCCTCTGGCCATTTTTCACCATTTGTCGCATTATTTAGTGACTCTTGGAGCTGCATCATTAAAAGTATTTTATCCATCTTGTGTGTTTCTCTTTATTGTAAAATTATATTTATGTATTGTACCAAAATTGTATCAAATATGATAAAATAACAAAATGAAAAGAATAAATTGTAGAAGATGTCAGCATTATTTTGTTACTTGGAAACCAAAACAACCCCATGGTTGCAAAGCTTATGGTTTTAAATCACCACAAATACCATCACTTGTAGTTTTTCAAAGCTCTGGTAGTGATTGTACATTATTTACTCAAAAGACTCCTGCCAAATAATCTTTTTCCCAAACCCAAGTTTGTTATCTGTCATTTTAAAATAGTTTATTTTTATTTGCCATAGTTTTGGAGCCATTGCTAAAGCATAAGGAAAATGTTTAAAATATAATTTTTTGAGTTGAGTATCTTCTAGTGCTACAAATTCACCACGAAACTGAACACCTTGAATTTTTCCAATTGTTTTAGTTTCTAACACAACTGTTCCAGATATTTTAGGATTTATTTTTACATGCTCTACATGTAGAGTGTCATCAGAACTCGCAACTACAAAAGAGTGTAGTTGTTTATTAAAAGCATAAAAAAGGTTACAAGAACTAAGCTCATCATCTCTACATGTAGAGAGGCTTAGCACATGATGCTCTTGTAAAAATTTATCTATTTTTTCTAAGCTCATAAATAATGTTTAAACAAAATCTTTTCTAAATCTACGGAGCTTTTAATATCTCTTTTTTCAAGCATCATTGGTGCAAGATCATCATTAGCCATAGTGTCATACATCTCTTGAGGACTTGTCATCCTATAATACGATTTTAAAAATTCTAGCAATAGTTCAAAATTATCGCCCTCTTTTTCTGTATGTTTTTTAAATATTTTAAATTCATTCCAATCAATACTATACATTATAGTTTATCCCTTTTTCTTTTTAGCTAGAGCATTGTCTAACATCTGTAATACTTGTGACATTTTAGCAGAGCTTATGGCAAAATTCAAGCGCATAAAACCAGAACCCTCTCGCCCAAAACTAAGACCTGCATTTAAACCTAAATGAGCTTCATTTATAAAAAATTCTCTTAATGCTTTATTTGACAGATTCATCCCACGACAATCTAACCATGCTAAATATGTAGCTTGAATTGGGGTTATTTTTATAAGAGTTGGATATTTATCGCAAACTTCTTTTAATAGTGTGTAATTTTTATATAGATGTATTTTTAAATCTTCTAGCCAATTTTTACCATTTTTATATGCACTCTCAAAAGCTACATGTGAGAGTGCATTTCCATCTGCAAAATGAACATTTTTATAAACTTTTTCAAATCGCTCTCTTAAATCTTTGTTAGCAATTGCCACACTACTCATAGAAAAACCAGCCATATTAAATGTTTTTCCAACACCAACTGCACTTATAGTTATATCTCTTGCTTCTTTACTTAATGATGCAAACGAAATATGCTTATTTGGTGCATATACTAAATCAGAATGAATTTCATCTGAAAATACAACTATATTATGCTCCAAACATACTTCAAGAATTTGCTCTAACTCTTCTCGCCTCCAAACTCTTCCTACAGGGTTATGAGGTGAACATAAAAGTAAAAGTTTTGTATCTTTATCAATCTTGGCTTTTAAATTTTCAATATCAAAAGTATAAGTTCCATCATCTAAGAGTTTTAGTGGATTTTTTAAAAGTACTCTGTCATGATTAATAACCAAATGAAAAAAAGGTGAGTAAACTGGTGTTTGAACTATTACCTTATCTCCAACATTACTAAAAGCTTCAATAGCTACACTCATAGAGGCTACAACTGAGTGTGAGTAAAACATATCTTTTAGTTCAAACTCTATATTATGTTCTTTTTTTAGCCATTTTAGTTGAGCTTCAAAGGCACTTTTTGGGACTTCTTCGTAACCAACTATTGGATGATTTAGCCTTTGTTTTACAGCATCAATCACAAAATCAGGAGTATCAATATCCATATCTGCAACCCATACAGGCATTACATCATTGGTACCAAAAAGCTCCTCTCTTTTTGTATATTTTTCTGCATTAGTATTTTCTCTACATGTAGAGGTGCTAAAGTCATAACTCATCTTTTTCTCCAAACACTAGCCTCAGAGATACTATGCTGAAACTTTCTAGCACTCTCTTTTATAACAAACTCAATATCCTCTACATGTAGAGCCTCAAAGTACCTGTCTAAAACTTGCTTTAAACTATCTATTGTTTTTACCTCTACACCATTTTCATCTTTATATCCACCAAGCCACAACTCTTTTTTAGTTGAACTCTCCTGCCAAGTGTATGGTGAAGTAATAATTAAAATCCCGTCTTTATTTACTCTTTCATGGATAGTTTGTAAAAATAATAGCGGATTATAAAGTCTATCTATTAAGTTTGTTGCAATTACTAAATCGTATGAGTTGAAATTTGGCTTTAGATTACAAGCATCACCCTGCCAAAAAGAGACTTTATCTTTTAAATCTTCATATCCCAACTCTTGTAAAGTAAGTTTTTTATTTGTAAAAAGTTCACCCTCTTCATAAGTGTGAAAAGCTACAAAACCATCTTCTTTTAATTTTGCACCAACTCCAACAAAACGCACTGAAAAGTCAATCCCCTCAACCTCATCAAAAGTTTTTGCTAACTCAAAAGTAGTCCGACCAG